>JAESGV010000063.1_pt1 | contig 253142 bp, 243 predicted proteins | sample 9269781 | NCBI WGS metagenome assembly JAESGV01 (sample SAMN15741586, study PRJNA653496) | algae metagenome | isolation source: Tildeniella torsiva UHER 1998/13D and co-occurring heterotrophs from... | place: Slovakia: Slovak Paradise National Park, Hrabusice, Kosice Region | collected 2000-01-01 | reverse complement strand
CATGTAGTCCATATTTGGATATATATTATGTACATGCTTGGAACAGTACTAATAAAGACATGTGCATATGGGTGCAGTTTATTATTGAAAACTTAAAATGCAGTTTATTTTGAAATAAACTAAATACACTAAACTGCACTTTTGTTTATAATTGAAAAAGATCTACTAATAAAGAAATGTGCACTTCAGTGCTTTTTATGTTTAGAACTGAAATATATCCATATCTGTGCAATATGCTTTAAAATAAACTAAATACCCTATACTGCACTTTTTTATAATTAAAAAAGATCTAATAATGCCTAGATTATAATAAGATTTAAGCAAAGTGACCATTTGATGTACTAAACAATTTTTTTAATGTTATATTACCATCATGTTTAACATTTAATTTCTTTGCATGCAAAATATTATTAAAAACATGTAATGCAATTTAGTATATGTTTTTTGTATTAATATTAAATAAATATATCAAGTTGCAATTATAATTGAAAAAGATCTTAATATGTATTATATAATATGTTTTATACTACCAAGTTGTATGTTATGTTGTTAAGCAATAAATACCAAAATGTTTTTGAAAATAAATTCTTAATTTTAAGTTTGTAATAATAAGTTGCATTTAAGTAATTTGGATTAACTTAAACAAATTAAAAAATAAACTAAAGATTATATATTTTTAGTGATAAATTATATATATTTTATAAAATAAGAAAAAAAATATTACTTATTGTAAATCTTTTTAATTAAATATATATAGCTATAACATATTTATACATTTTGATAAGTATTATTATTAAATATATGTTTATATATATTATATAAAAGATACAAATATAAATTAAAAAGATAATTTCTTAATAATTTAAAGTAAATATGAATAATTAAATATTTATTTTATAAAAAATAATATATTTACTTAAATATATTAAAAAAAGATAAAGATATATTTTAAGTTAAAACCTATCAAAACAAGAAATATAGCTAATTGTTAAATTTATATCTTCTTTTATCATTATACTTATATATTTAAAGTTATCTCTTATGATAAAAATATAAAAATAATTTTAAAAAGAGTAAACATTTTAAGTTGAATATTTTATAAAAAGCCAAATAATTAAAAACTGCCTTTATACCACTAAAGATTCTTGTGTTTTTGTAATAACACGGCAAGGTTAACACAAGTGAAAACAATGTCAGACAAGGAACCAACCAGTACGTTTAAACGACAGCAACCTAACATTAATAGGTGAAAATGTTGAAGACATAGACGCAGTACGTTACGTGATCAATTATATTTATTTTTTTAGGAAATAATAGCCATGCGAAAACGCGTCGCAGAAATGGAAGAAGAAGCAAAAAAAATTAACATGATGCAAAATCAATTAGAAAAAGATCTAACTTCAGTGACAGAATCAAAAGAAGAAGTTGATGCGCGGTCTGTTTATGTTGGAAATGTAAAAATACAAAACTTTTTACTAATTGCTTAGGTAGAGTATAATTCAACACCAGAAGAACTACAAAAACATTTCGAAAGTTGTGGAACTATTAATCGTGTTACTATTTTAACAGACAAGTTTGGTGGAGCCAAAGGTTTCGCTTATGTAGAATTTTTAGAAAAAGAGGCAGTTGATGAAGCCGTTAAACTAGAAGGATCAATGTTCCACGATAGACCACTCAAAGTGAGCGCAAAACGAACCAATGTACCTGGACACACTTTCCCAAGAGGTCGTGGGCGAGGTGGTTTTAGAGGACGCGGTCGTGGCGGTTTTCGTGGAAGAGGACGAGGTTACCATCCATACTATTAAACTGCGTGAGCTAGTATTTTACTCACTACCGCATACGTGTCTCCATCTTGTTGCTGAACGAGTGGTTGCAGCGTTTCCAATTTACTTACTAATACACGACCACTTTCGACGTGTAAATGAAACAATTCCATTTGTAGTCTAATATCGCGTAACAATGCCTCCTTTTCTCTTTTTATCTTGTTTAGCTTGGTTAAACAATCTTCCCAATACAATCCATAGCGTTGCTGAAATGCATTAACATGATCAATATCTGCGAGTACATAGCTGAGCTCTGCTTCTATAACTGTCCAATAGGTGTCCAGTTTTGCAAGTACAGTAAGTATTGATTGTTTCATATGTAAGCATAGGTTGACAGTGGGATAACAACTGTTTCAAGTTGTAAAAACCACAAACAATGGACTTCAAAGACATCCTTAATGTGCAGACTACACCTACACATGGTATGTCTGCTCCAAGCTCAGCTCCAAGTACGCCAGTATCTGCGAGGAAGAAACGTACATTTTAATTTCAACTAACAAGTTAGCTGATGTATCACGCGAACTACTCGCATTAACTGGCGGTCGTGCACCTGTTATGGTTAGCGCTTCACCTTCGCAAGCAATTCTTCGTGGAGGGCTAAAAGAAAAACGAAAAGTATTTGAAAAACTACAAAAGTGGGAATGGAAACCATTTATTAATCCTGCGCGCGCACCAGACACAACACGGTTTTTCCATTGGGCACGTTCACAAGAAGGTATACTGTACAAACATAACTTAACCGTTAGAGGGTGAATATCCGTTTGGAAAACTCAACAAAAAGATTAAAGCGTTCATGTACACAGACGAAGAGTGGAATACAGTCATCAAAGAAATGGATGATGCAAATAACTTGACTGATCAATCCCTTCCACATCGTACTTGGACACGCGAAGAAACAGACGAGTTGTTTAAACTATGCAGAGAGTATGATTTGCGTTTTATAGTAATACATGATCGTTATACACAAGATCCAACACGACCAATAACAATAGAGGTATTTTATATTGACAAAAAATAACCAATAGCAAATGAAAAAACGATATTATGAAGTTGCAAGAAAATTAGCAGAAACACGTATCACTGATCCAGAACTTGCTGCAAAGAATCCAGTTATAAATACACCGTATGACTATGAAGGTGAAATCAAACGCAAACAACAGTTGGATCTTATTTATACTCGACCTAGAGATGTAGAAGCAAGAGAAAATGCACTTCGAGAACAATTGCGAAAAATAGAAAATATTAAAAAGAAACGCGCTGATGAAGAACGTAAAAAAGAGAAGCGTACAGAGAAACGTGGTAAAGGTAAGAAAAAGGGAAAGAAAAAAGGAGGTCAAGTTGATGCAGGAGAACAACCACAAGAACAGCAACAAGGAGATAGAAAATTACCACAAGAAAAGAAACAAGATGGCGACAAATTACCATCACAGGATAAAGAATTACCAGATCAACAAGATGCCAATGGAGGTGACAAAGAAAGAGAAGATGACCAAGTTGATGAACAAGATAGTCTTGTTGCCAATGTTATCAAACAACTCAAACCTGGTGCTTATGCCAGAAGTGCTCTCATGTCAGCAATAGAAAAAGGTGAAGCAGATTCTATGATTGATACAGTCATGCAAGAACATGGTATCATCAAGACACCTATGCCAACAAGTAAGATACATGAAGCATATGAACAGCTACGTGGTCGTATCACTGCACTGCTTGATTTGAAATTAAAGGTTGGCAAAAACGAGTTGTTAAACATGAAATTAAACCAACAACGAGAAAAGGTTGTACAAGGAGAAAAGAGAAAGAAACCAGAGACAAGTGAAACAATTGATGGTGATGATGCTGAACGGCCAAACAAGAAGAAAAAACTCATGTAAACGTTTGTAATTAGTTCAATTTTGAGCAGTTCAAATTCAACGGCCAACCAAGAAAAACAAACGTTAATCAACATGGACAAGGACACTGGTCATTACACGAATATTTTTATTCGCGATCTTCCGTCTGCGACAACAGTAAACGAGTTTAAAGAAATGTTTAGAAAATATGGACCTATACACGATTGCAAACTATTGTACCATCCACGCACTAGAAAATTTGAAGGTGACGCGTAAGTTTATTTTTCTTTTTTTTCACACGCACTAGTCTAGTATTGTATGAAAATTCCTATTCTGCACACGACGCAATCGCTGATATGAACGATAGAGTTCTTGATGGTCGCAAAGTCCGTGTGCAATTCGCTGATAGACAACCAGAAAAACCAAAAGATGTAAAACCTGTAGATAGAATATCACCACGAAGAGAAGAGAGTTATGATCGCAACATTCGTGAAAGAAGCCGTTCACCACCCAACATTTCAAAACGAAGACAAATACGTGCTCTAGACAAAACAGAACCAAACAAAATGGAACAATCAACACAACCAACAGAAGGACCAAATCAACAACTGCAACAGCAACTTTTATCACTATTGTTTGGAAACACTAATGCTAGGACACAAGACTCTACGCAAGATTCCTATGATCCTTACGCATATCAAACGCGTCCACAATAGACTTGCGGTTAATGCTTGATTTTAAACTTGCTTGTGTGTGTCAATTGTTCAATTTTAACTGTTCCTGCAGTTTTACATGTTCAAGAACTGCTAGTTGTGCTTTCTTTAATCGTTCTATATCTTGAGCCAAGTTTGGTGCATGAAAGTCCATTTCATCATGCGCTTCTGCTGATGATTCTGTTGAACCACCACTGTATCCTTGTCTATTCCGTGTAGATGATGATACAGCATCACTTAATTTGTTTGTTAACATGTCTGCTTGTTCTCCTCTTGGATAACCTGATGGATCTAATCTCGATTCTCCAGTTTCTCCACTTTGTTTTGCTCTGGCTAATGCCTTTTTCGTATACCTTAGACTTACTTTATGTATTTTACTCTGTTCATCCAAGTTTCGTAATGTATCATCCAAGGAGTGAGCAGGTGCAACAAAGTTTTTCAATTGTTGAGTATCTGAACTCAATAGCTCTTTACTTGGGTTCACTAGTGGTTTCCCTTTGTATGCCAAGTGTGGATTTTCAGATTCCAACTCTTCTAATAAATCTTCATGACGAATTGTTACTAGTGGTTCACTATACTTTTTATGTCTTCTAGCTCTATCATTATAGTGTTGATGCACTAGTAGAGGAGGTAAACTCATCTGTAGTTGTATATCATCCAAGATATCTGTACCTACAGGTTTCTTCTTTTCTTGTTGTTGTTGTGTCTTCTGACGAATAGGTATTCGACTACCAACTGCTGTTTCTGTTAAAAAGAATCCATTTTCTTCGTCTTTTTCGATATTTGTTGCAAATTTTGTTACCTTTCCAAACTTTCCTGTTTGAGGCCTAGATGGATAATTGTGCATATTTAACTCGTCATCTTCTTCTGGTACTTTTTCTTCTTCTTGTGATGTTCTACCAGAACTAGTTGGCATGTTCATCTCTTCTACATTTTCATCGATTCTGAAAAATGAATCACCACTAGCAGTACTTTCTGTATCATCGTCTACATTGTCCAAATAGTTATTCGCCATATAGTTCCTCTTATTATTTAACTTTTGATAATATTGATGATATAATTGTGGGTTTTTCGGTATGACTAGAGGTGAAGCATCCAACATTTTCTGTTCCAAGAATAGTCCTAGTTTTTTGTTTTTATCTGCCAACTGTTTAAAATCGGTTGCCATCTTGACCAAATAATCTACACCTCTCCATATGTATGTAGGTTTATCGACTTGTTTTGATTTCCATGTCAAAATGTATTCTGTTACGTACAAGGTCAGTGTTCTGTAAATCTGTATTTGTTCTATCAATAGTTTACGGAACGCAGCCGATTCAAAATTTCCATAATTGCCTGACGGTATCGTTATTGATGAACTCGTATCTCTACTTGTACTTCGAGATGATGTTGATCGTTTCGTACTTGCGCACATGTCACCAATCTGTTTCAAGCATGTTTCGCGTTGTTCGATAAGTCCAACAATGCGTAAATCTAACCACCGAATTTCAAACACACGCATAGTCTCTTTTGATATTTCGTCATAGTTACTGTGCGAATTCTCTCTAAAGTACGAGTGTGTAAAGGCTTCTCTATGTAACCAATTAGCATCAATGTCTTCCCAAAGTTTGTTCAACCTATTGTTAATTGTATCAAAACACTGTACATTTGCTTTCTTCTATCTAACAGTTCTCTAACAGCTGGTGACAATTTATTATGTACAGCTGGGTCTCGTTTGACAGCGACATCAGAAATGGTATCAACCTGTAATTAAAAAGATTTTTAAAAAAACAAACATTAGGTAGCTGTTTCACGACTGATGAAGTCGCATTCACTTCTTTGTCTCTTCCACCATGTCCAGTGGACACTCTACTTTTCATTCTAGCTCTCATACAAGATAACTTTAGGACAGAGTTGAGTAACAATAAAAACGGCGCGTGTATTTGAACATGCTATTATTCTACTGGTAGAGGACGATTATTGGGACCAAAGTAGTTCAAGAATAAACTCATTCCTGAAATGAGAACTGATGTCAACACCTGTTTCACGTCGACTTCTTTCTTTTTTCCATTAACAATGTACGAGATGCATGCGAACAAGGCCAACCATGAGAACCATTTTATCTGTAGTGAATAAGAACTAGTTGATTGATCAAACCTTCATCATCATACCAAACGTCGCCAGCATGACCGTAATCATTGGCATGTATTCTGGTGGTTTTTCTTCTTCTGATAATTTTCTAAACTGTGGAATAGGCTTTTCTGCAGCAGCGTTGCGCTTGTTAGACATGTTAAAATTCTTGTAAAACTGTTTGCACAAAACTTTTTGAAGAAACATGTTTGGATCATCGGTAGGAGCTCAAGGCGGTAACGAAAACGGTCACTTTGAGGTACCACAACCACCAAGTGATTCTATCAGCTCTGTCGCGTTCTGTGGTAGTGCAGACTATTTAACTTGTGGTTCATGGAGTGGGCAAGTTTTATGTTGGGAAGTTGCTCGTGGTGGAGGAATGGGTCCAAAATTTATGGTTAACCCAAAGACAGCGTATACACATGATAAACCAGTTTTATGTGTCGATATGACGTCAGATGGAAAAATATTGAGTGGTGGTTGCGATAACATTGCGAAAATGGTAAATTTAGGAGGAGGAAACACTACACCAGTTCAATTCGCGAAACATGACGCTGCGATCAAGGTTGTTAAAAATCTTGACTTGTCTATGCCAGGTTTTGCCATGACAGGTTCTTGGGATAAAACACTCAAGTTTTGGGACCTACGCGCTGCCAACGGTACACCTGCTGCTACAGTACCACTTCCAGAGAAACTATATGATGCTGATGTAACTGGTGAATTAATTTCGGTCGTATGCGCGGAAAGAAAGATTGCCTTGTTCGATGTTAGAAAACTACCAAACCCAATGAAAGCTCTAGAATCACCACTCAAGTTACAAAGTAGATGTATTTCAAATTTTATCGACAAGACTGGTTACTGTGTAGGAAGTATCGAAGGACGTGTTGCTATTCAATATTTACCAGACAATCTGCAATCCAAGAACTTTACATTTAAATGTCATAGAGATACAACTAATGGTGTCTATGCTATTAACTCAATCTGTTTCCACCCTCGTTTTGGAACATTTGTAACTATGGGAGCCGATGGATGTTTTCACACTTGGGATAAAGATGCCAAGTCACGTTTGCAACAATACAAAAAGACGCATCCAAAACTACAAGTAACATCTGGAAAGTTTAACCGAGATGGAACAATCTTTGCCTATGCAGTTAGTTATGATTGGAGTCAAGGATATGAAAATGCAAGCAAAGAAGCACATATTTATTTACATGCACCAGAAGACAAGGAAGTTGCAAAAAAATGAATTAAACTTTTAGTTTGATACATGACCATGCATTGGATAATACTCCTCTAAAATTCCAAATGTTTTCCACGTTTTCTACTTGAGCATTATATGATTCATCAATAGCTCTACTACAAACATCCATATCTTGTGTTTGATTTTCAGGAATTTCAATTTCTGCTTCAAATGGAGTCCATGCCCATGCTTTACCTGGTTCTTGTTTCAAATCCTTGTTCAAATCAGCAATAACCCATTGTTTTTGTTGTCCATCGTTTACTACTACATCTACTCGTACAATATCTCTTCCTCCACCTGACCATGCATATCCTTTGACAAGTACCAAATCACCAGGTGTTACTGTTTGTGATTTTGGTTCACAAATAGCAGACTGTACTGGTAATTCTTGAATAGCTGGTGCAGTGGCAAATACTTCATTTGTACCAAATTCTACACTTGGTGAAAATCCCTTGTAGTCGTATTGTTGCCAGAAACTAGGACTTTCTTTTTCACTTGTAACAATCTTGTTCAACCATTTTACATTTCTTGCTCCAACTACACCAGGTACAATTACACGTACAGGATATCCATGATCTCTTGGAATATCCACTCCATTCATTTTGAATGCTAATAATACATCACGATTTGGATCAATAGCACGATGAACTGGTATGGAACCTCCATATGGTGCTTTTTGTGGATCCAAATCAAGTCCTTCAAATTGTACATGGTTAACGCCTTGTGGATCAAATCCAACATGTTTTAAAACATCACTCAATAGTACACCTGTCCATTCTGCAGTACTAATAGCACCTGAACCCCATTCTAACCCTTTTACTGCCTTTTTAGCATGCATTTCACCACGACGATTTCCTGCACACTGTAAGGTTACAGCAATTGTTTTTTGTTTGAATTGTTTTAGTTCATCCAATGTCAATTCTACTTGTTTTGGAATACCTTTTCCAGTAATCTAGATTGTTAGTAAATGGAAAAATATCATACTGTTAAACGATAAACATTGGCATCAACAGTTGGTACTGGTAAATGATTTCTCACAAAAAAGAGTTCGTTTGGTGTTATTACATTATCGACCATGAGTGACACTGGTGCTTCTGCATTAAATGGTTTTTGGTTTCTCACAACGAGTGCAGGGAAACGTTCTGGATCATTTTTGTATGGATCATTTTCATCGAGTTTGACAAGTGATAATGCTTCCCTATCCTTCTTTGCAATGTTTCCTATTCTCATTTCTTCTAGTATATCGAGTACGTGTGTTGTTTTATGAACTGCGTACAACATCCAAAAAGGATCTACTGCTTTGCCAGCTGCTAGTAGAATTTTGTCTCCTCCAGGATGTTTGGTAACAAAATCAGTGACATCATAGACACCGTGTCTAAACGTAACCCAAATACGATCTTTTTGATTTTTTGCGATTTCTTCTAACGTATATTCTGGTAAGTTTGGTTGAACTTGTCCATAATCTTCCAAAACTAAAACGTGTTAAATAAATGTAAAACACTTACTATCTTTCTCTTTTTGCTCTGCAGAGATTTTATCTTTGCAGTACATTACACCTCCTACAACAATTACTGCTCCGAGCGCATATTGAATAAAATTCGATTTTCTAGTACTCACAGTGGAGAATAATCTTTTGGTGACTTGATTTCTTGTTATAACGTTACGCAGTAGAGGTGTAGTACGATAACATCGCGAAAAGACACGGCTCATGCTTGCTAGTCAAAATCAAAAAAACCGTTACAAACGAAGAGGCATAAACATTTAATTACCCAATCTTCTACCAGCACCCCATCTGTTGGCCTGTTGTTGTTGTTGCTGTGGTGGTGCTGCTTGTGCTCCACCTACTCCATGAACACCCATTCGTGTTGGTGGGAATATGTTGTACAAAAACTGTGGTGTTTTTAGGATACGTTGGCCATAGAATCGTGGGTAGTAGTCGTCCAAATAGTGATAGATGTGACCACAAACTATGCCAACCAAATCTGCAATAGGAGATCCACCCATAAGAACGTGTAGACCCATCAAAGCCCATGGGAAGTATCTGGCGGGTATTGTTATGGGTATGAACATGAGTCCAAGTTGTCCCTCTGGATTTTTGTTGCATGAAACGTAGACCAAAAACATTAACAAACTGCTGCTTAGTAGATATAATCGTAACAACCACGCGCAAAACTATAAATGTTAGAATAGATCAAAAAACTGCTTACTGTCATAGGTATTAATCCTACAAGCAACATGAAAACAAAATCAGCAGTTCTTCCTTGGAAAAAGTCTTTTTCTAACCGACCAGAGAATTGTATGCTGTTGATCTTCAGTATTAAAACAATCAAACATACAAAAATAGTAAATTAAAGATCAAATTGATTCCTAAACCTCCAAAGAAGAATACATTTGTTACGAGTCTCCATATTTGTAGATTTCGTGAAAATATTTGGTCAAAATCTAGTACGAGGTAGTATGGATCGACGACTCCGAAAGAAGCGACTAGCGCCAGTGATAAACTAAATACCATAAAGTATTTTGTTACCAAAGGCATATCGTCCCAAAACTGTTGCGCTGTCACCATTGTTGTTTGAAATTTTGAAGAGCGAGTTGAGTAGGAAAAACACGTGTTTACAATCTTTGAAATTTCATATTCGACTATTTTCAAAAATGGACCTATAAGTACTGTATAGCGCAGCGATAGTTTTCCAATCAGTTTGTCAACATTTTAAGATCAATTTCAGCAAATATTTATGACATAATTTGACAAACAGAATCTAAAATCGCCTTAAAGTTTTATTCTTGAGTTTTGCCTTCATGTTGAGAAAATGTATATTCTAGATTGATTTTCAAGGAATAGTTTACAACTATTCAGCCAACCTCAATTTTAACACAAATGGGAAGAACAAAGAAGCAGAGCGGAACAGTCGGACGTAGTTTGGTGCGTGACAAACACAAGAAACAAGAGAAAAAGTTCTCAGAACGTCATCGTGTAGAACCAACAGATGCAAACGATGGAAGAACAGCGAAACTCAGCTCCATTATCGAACAAAACGATTTACAGTCATTCTTACATCATGCTACAATGTCAAATCGTGATTTCACAGCAGACAGAGAATCAGTGACGTTTGTTGTGAACAATGAAACAAAAACTTATGTCATGAATGAGACAGGTGACTCGTTAGTCTTACAAACACAATCAGAAGAAGAGATTCAACGTAAAGCAAAAGAGTTACAAGGCGTAATTTTACCAATACCACGTAGACCAAAATGGAGTAAAAAGATGACAAAGAAAGAGTTGGATGAAAACGAAGCAAAAAGTTTTTTGAAATGGAGAAGAAAATTGGCCAAGAGAGAAGACGAATTACAAACAGTTACTACACCGTATGAAAAGAATATTGAAGTGTGGAGACAGTTATGGAGAGTTATTGAACGATCAGATGTAGTTGTACAAATTGTAGATGGAAGAAATCCACTATTATTCCGTTCTCTAGATTTGGAAAAATATGTCAAACAAGTAGATGAAAAGAAGAGAAACGTATTGCTCATCAACAAGGCAGATTTACTATCAGACAAACAACGGTTCCGATGGGCTCAATATTTTGCCGACAATGGTATCAAGTCATTATTCTTTAGTGCTGCTGTAGAACAAGCAAACATTAACGATACGCAACAAACCAAAGAAGAAATGTTAGAAGAACAACAATCGGCACTAGATTCATTTGATGAAACAACCTATGTTGATCCATCAACAAGTGATTTGACTCACATTTTCACACGACTAGATTTGTTATACTATTTTAAGAGTTTAATCAATGAACTAGAAAATCGCAGTGAACGTCGTGTAACTGTTGGTTTGGTTGGTTACCCTAATGTTGGTAAGAGTAGTACAGTCAATGTATTGTGTGGAAAGAAACGTGTTGCTGTAGGTAGTACACCTGGTAAGACCAAACATTTACAAACATTACCCATTGGTACAAGTGTATTGTTATGTGATTGTCCAGGTCTAGTATTCCCATCAGTAGCCACTACCAAAGAGGACATGGTCTGTGATGGTATTTTACCTATTGATCAGTTACGTGAACATAGAGCACCAGTAGCACTAGTATGTAAAAGAATACCGAAACGTGTACTAGAACTTACATATGGATTGAATTTTGAAAAATACAACAAACAAGTACAAAAACAAGATGAAGAGTTGACACGTGTACAAGGATCATTTGCACCTGAAAAAGTCACAGAACGAATCGATGATGATGATGAACAAGAATTACCCATTCGAAATGACAAATTTGTCAGCATGGATGAATTGTTAAATGCATTTGCCATTAGTAAGGGATTAATGTCACAAAAGGGAGTACCCAATCAACCCATGGCTGCTCGTACCATTTTGAAAGATTATGTTGGTGGTAAACTATTGTACTGTCATCCACCACCAAGGAATGAAGATATACACGATGATGGACCAGTTGAAGAATGGCAAGATGAAATGATGGAAGATGATGATGAATACTTTACTGATGAAGAGGAAGAAGAAGAAGAAGATGAATATGCTATCGATGAGTTTAACACAAACAATGTTAAAACAGAAGAATTGTTAAAACGTGAAGAAGAGTTATTGATACGTGAAGAACAAAAGAGACAACGTAGGTTAGAGAAGGGATTACCTATCACTGAAGAGTTGGATTATGTTGAACAAGAAGGTAATCAAGTAGTGACAAAACAAGTATCGTTAGAGAATTTGGCAAATACGTTGACACCAAAACAACAAAAACGCAAGTTTGCCAACTTGAAAAAGTTTATGTAATAAACATATATGAGTCACTCGCTATTGACTGCTTCGTATAATAGTGACGATGAAGACGATGAGACGTTTTTCATTCATGCTGATGATATAGACGCTGATATCGACCAAATAGAAAAACACTGGACATGCTTGAGTGGTGATGCAGGAATAGAAATGAAAAGAACACTATTACCACAACAACTACGACCTAATAAGATATTGAAAACAAAGACACCAGAAGAAGACTATGACGATATTGAAAATGACCCAGAGTCAATATTACCAGTAGTCAATGTACATCCAGACTTGTTATCAGCTGATTCAACAACTGAGAGTTTGATACAATCAGAAGACAAAAGAATACTCGTACAACAACAATTATTACTCCACTCACCAGCGGAAATCAAACTCAATCAATACCAACGACAATACAAATCGAAAATGAAAAAGAAAAGAGAACAAGAGAAGAGTAAACCAAAGATTCATGCCTTTAATAACCTACAATATCGAACAGAAGATCAAGCTAGAGTTAATCCACCTGGACTAACGTCATGCTCTCTTGTTTCGTTTCCTGGTAAAAGACGATTATGTTTATTTGGAGGTATGTCGGATAGTGGAACATTGAACGATACTTGGATATATGAACTAGGACTACAAGAGTGGCACAAAATAGAGTTTGAAGCTCCTGCTCAAGTACATAATTCATCATTGTCCAATTTGGCAGTGACTAGCGCGAACAAAACATTTGCCAATGATAATAATGCATTTAGTCCATTGTCGTTTAACAATTACGATTCACATACGAAAAGTGTAGTACCACCCAAACGATGTGGTCATGTAGCTGTTGCTATGAATAGTAATGAGATGCATGTATTTGGAGGACAAAATGTCGAACGAATGGCATACTATAACGATATGTGGTTATTCAAGAATGACCCTGCTCCAATGTGGAAGATGCTAATTCCCAATGGTACCCCTCCTACTCCTCGTTGGTATTGTTCTGGAGTAAATTTCCAAGATCGATTTTTAATTTATGGAGGAGAGGGTGAAAACTATTCTATTCTCAAAGATATTGCTGTTTACTCTACTAGTTCGAATTTGTGGTTAAATTTTAGAACAATCTATCCATACCCTGCACCAAGAATGTTACATACTGCTTGTATGGCTCAAGAAAAGATGATAGTTATAGGAGGTGTTGGGAAAGATGACGATGGTGTATGTGATGCTTGGAGCTTTGATGTTAGAAGAATGAGTTGGTCAAAAGTAGGAACAAAGAATCCATCATGTTCTCCTTTTCTAAACAAATCAGGACAGTTGAAAAGTCTATATGGCCATGCTTGTTGTGTATGGGGAAACCGTGTTATACTGTATGGTGGAAGACATGATAATCAGCTACAAAAATCGGTATGGATGTTGGATTTGATTAGCGATACTTGGATTGATATTAGCAAAGAATGGGATAATGGATCAGAATTTCCAAGTCAACGATGGAAAATGGCATGTGTTACAGATCACCATTCTCATTTGGCAAGTAAGACATATCGGCAGGAGGAGCGTTCGGAACTGCAACAAATGATGTCTAGTCAACATCAAATGCTCAAACAATCAAATCAATCTCACGTCGACATTAGAAATCTACAACAGACAGCAGATTATTTACTGCAAAAGAAGACAAAAACATACTTGTTCGGAGGAATGTCCCATTCAAGAAGATATTCAGATTTATGGCAGTTTGAATTAACAACAAAGACAAATGTAAACTTTGAGAAGTGGTAATAATTGTACAACTATTATTCTTTGTCCATCCAACAGCAATAATGCGGGTCACAGCTTACAAAACCCTACACAAATCATCTATCAAACATGACAGCATCCAATGAACTCATACAGAAGATGAGGCAGCAGGAAGAACCTGTAGGATTCGAAAACGTATTGTATATGCGCAAAAAGAAGGTCATAGAACAAATTCTTGAAGAGCATGATAATAACACACCCGACGAAATAGTTCATGACCGTTATTTGGATGAGTACGATTTTGGAAAGCAAATGTACTACGACTACAAACAGCATCCGAAACTAGAAAAAATAGCAACTGCTTTAATAGCAAATATGAATGTTATTGAAGAAGAACTGTTAAATATCGTTGATGTATAGTGTGTTTATTAATACTCATTGATGTAGCCAAGTCTAACAAGTTTCACAAAGTGGCCAGAAAAGATATGCAAAACTGGTTGGAAAGTGTTTGGATTGTATGGTTTTGGTCGCAAATTAGAAGAGAACACTAAAAGGTGTCCTCGTACAACACAACTATTAGAATCACTTATACCTAAAGACGAATTAACAACAGTTGGCTTTTCATCGCTTGAACCAGGTGCATATATTACACCACATGTAAGTCTATAATACAAAACTAACCCTACAGAAAGGTTACGAGGGTTACAGTGATAATATACTTCGATTGCACTTGGGTATTCATGTTCCTAACCCTAATGAAAAATGTGCTATTCGCGTTGGAAATATAACTAAAAAGTGGCATCGTGGTCAAGTATTGATATTTGATGATTTTATCACTCATGAGGCATGGAACTTTTCAGATCAAATACGAATTAATTTATTACTGGATATCAAATACACAGAGAAGAGTTACATGATACGTAACAATGATATTGACTGTCATACTGCAGACTTTTCTGGTGGACTAAGAAACATGTTATCAAAGATTGACAAAAATAAATAATTTATCGTATTGCTGCCAATTGCTTCTTCAGTTCCGTTCTCAAATCTGATCCTTGTTTTGCTATACTTTCTAATCGTTGCTCAATCTCCATTTTTCTCTTTCTCGATTTGATAGTTTTCAAATTACTACTCATTAGCTTTTGATACTCCCCATCTAAATCATTCTTTTCTAATGATAACTCGATTAACTGATCTTGTATTTGTTGTGTAATATCAGTACTATCTACCAATGACTGATCTGTAGCAAAGGGTGCACTAGATTGTATGTTCGTTGTACGTGATTGTTTTGGAGATGGTTCTTGTGGTCGTGGTGGTGACTGAGTACGCATAGGTGTAGGTTCCATTGTTCGAGGAGAATAATCATGTGATCTACTTGGTTCTATTCTTGGTGGAGAGTATGGTCTAGCAGGTTCATAACGAGGTACAGGAGAGTATGTTCTAGGTGACTCATATCGTGGTTCTTGATACATGGGAGTGAAATACTTGTTTGCATATTTTAGTACTGCTAATTCCATATCTCTTTCTGATAAACTATTACTAGTTGGTACTGATTGTTTCTGTCTCAACTCTCGGTGTGCATCTTCCAATTGATTCGTTAATCGTATGTTGTCACTCGTTAACATTTCCTTATCTCTTGATAACTGTTTGATAACTAGTGTCATGTTGTTCATCTCATCTGTCATGCTTCTCATACGCTCTAGTTGTTGTACTCGTTCCAACTCTAGTTTTGGATCAGGTTTTGCTTCTTGTGACTTTAAACGTTCTAACTGTGCTTCTAAACTAATAACGAGTTGTTTGTATTTTGCTACTTCATGTTCTAGTGAGTTGATATTACTATTTAACACGACTATTTCATGATCCCGTTTTTGAAGTTTGGAATCAACTTCTTTTAACTGTTCACGAGTATGCATCAGTTCTGTGTTATCGATTCGCGGAGAGTTTGTACTGTGGATCTCATTCTCTAGTCGTTGTATTTCCGCATTCTTCTCGTCTAGTTCATTATCGTAGTAGGATCGAAGATCCATAACGCCTTGTTGATGTTTTGCTATTAGCTTGTTTTTACTGTCTTCGAGTTGCAGTAATTGAGCACGTAATTGTATCACTTCGTCTGACTCTTCTACTGTTGGTTCGACATGTTCTTGTATTTGATTTGAAAAACCTGGTAACAGACGAGCTGATAATCGTTTACCAGATGTAGTGCTTGGCCTCTTTCGTGGTACATGAGAGTCATCATCGCTACATGTGTTAATATCTAAAACAACTTGGTTACTTGTGCATGGTGGTCCAATGTTACCGTTGACTTGGCGCCTAAATTAACAAAGTTCAAATAGATGTAAGAGCATGGGTATGTCTCAAGCAACGCATGTGTTGAATTGTAGTTGTGTTGGTAAGCTGACGTTGGACACTTTGTAAATCTCACACAACTTGGCCTGTGAAACATGTTGAATCGAGTAATACAACGAGGGTTATGCTCCAATGTCGTTAAAACTGTAATTCGCACCAACACGATTCGCTCGTACTACCCTGATCTACCCAAACCAAACACAGAAGCACCATTCCCATGGACAAACGTTAACATTCGCGTTTCGGAAAGACTGCAATACTTGTACGGTGATAAAAAACAAGCACCAATACACATCACCACATACAATCCAAAAGGCACAGCAACTAGACCACCTGAACCTGTCATTTTTATTCACGGTGTTGCTGGAGATCACAACATTTTTAACACAATTATTCGCGAACTAAACTATCCCTACGGAGTCATTAGTATGAACTTGTATGGCAGAGGTTCAGAGAATCCAATAGAAGGAGAAGAGAGTGGTTTGGATAGACACGTTGCTGATTTAATTCGTGTCTTGAACACACTTGGCTATCAACGAGCGTTTATTGTTGGTCATGATTTGGGAGGAATAGTCGCAAACAAGGCCATAACACAATATCCACATCGCATCAATGGAGTTGTACTTATTGATAGTGGATTTAGTAGCGAACAAGGAGAACAAGTAGAAGAAAAGTTAAACAAAGAAATAGAATCATTTTACAAGAATACAGATTGGAGTGAACGTTTAGGATTCGATACATCAAAACTAAACGAAAATGATTTCAAGACATACCAAAACGTAGCACAAAAAGATTTACGTTCAGTCATGGAGCAAGATATCAAGTCGATCAAACAAGAGAATGAAGGTTTTGATCAACTACGATTGAAACGTAATCCAATAGTAGTCATTAGACCAGAATGTTCAGGTGCACTACTAGATGCCAACACTCACAAGGAAATGCAAAATCGACTTGCCACGAAAAAATCTCTAGTTATCAAGGGAGTTAAATCAAGATATGAAATCATGTTTGAACCAAAATATGCCAAACAAATAGCACAAGAGATTGACTGGTTATTATCACAATATGATGTACATAGAAAGATTCAAAAAATGTACGAAGAGGTACGCAATGCACCTCCAGATGATAGAGATAACATTAAAACCAATTAAATTTTTGGTTTTTTATTAGGAGTATTGCCTTGTTTCTTTTTACGTTTTTGTTGTTGCGGTAACTTTTCTGGTTGATTCTGTAATTCTTCTAGTGTGGATATTGTTGGCCATTGCGCAACAAATGTTTTCCAATCTGGTTTGGTATTGGCCACTTGTTCTTTTATAACTGGTTTCACTTGTATTAGAGTCGTTTTGCCTTGTGCATAGTGTTTGATTTGCGTACTAGTTGGTGTTCTTTTTACTAGGTGGGGAATAATACTGTACAACTGATCATTTTGTAGTATTTGTTCCATGAATAGTGAATGTAATCTACTAACGCATGCAAGCAAGAATATTTGACGAGTGAATACGTTCTTGTGCATTGTTTCGCATATTTCTTTGTAAATATTGGATCCAATTGAGACAAGTTGTGAGAGTAACTAATAGGTTAACTAAGATGAATAGGTCTTTACCTTGGTTAGCAACGTCATGCTGCTAGTTAGAAACAGCAGAAAATCTGTGATATCAGTCGACAGACTCTCGGCATTCTTTAATCCAACCATTCCTGATTTTGACCTTTACGTTAGTTGACGTTATAGACGTACTGAAAATCAAATTTAGCACGTAAAGAATTCGTATGCGATATTATGAGTGTACCGTCGAGTATTGTTACATTCTTTTTGTACATTGATAGCAACTGTTTAATCTCTCCCATCCAAACGAAATGTCTAAATACTGTATTGAATCTTTTGACTGCTTTTTGAAGAAGCATTACTTCCAGCGTAATATATTGTACACTGGCTGTATTTGTTTGATTTTTGGCAGAACTATAAAACTCATCACAAACGCGTTGCGTCTGTTCCAATAAATTCTTAACGATGTTCAACTCGTCTCCTGTGTACTGACACAGAACAAGTGCATTTTTCTTCATTGTAATTGTTGGTCAACTAATACATTCAATTTTCACATACTGTTGAAACAAGTTGAACATGTCATTGAAACGTAAAAGGTCCGGTCAGAAAGAAGAGGACGATGGCTGGGGAAAAGTAGACCTCGGTAGTGACAAATTTGAACAGTTGGACATGGAGGATGTAGACGATGACGAAGATAGCTTTGTCGACAACTCCAATACAAATGATGACTCGAGTAGTGACGATGATGGCTACGATGGTCAAAATGAACATGGAGAAGATGACGAAGACTCTGATGACGTCTATGTTAGTGATGAAGATGACGATGAATTGTTGCAAGAAGAAGACGATGATGACGATGATGATGATATTGGAGACATTAAAGTGTTACACTCTTTTGATAATGAAACAGAAGAAGAAAAAGTAGAACGAAAACAAAAACAATATGACGCACAACCTTCAATGTTCGATGATGTTGATAATAGTGATGACTCTAGTGAAGATGAGGTATGTTTTTTGTACATTATCTAACATGTAGGGTATAACCAATACAGTTGGAAATATTCCACTCGAGTGGTATGAAGAGTATGACCACATTGGGTACGATAGAAATGGTAACAAAATTCTACGCAAAAAACGCAAAGACGCTTTGGATAATCTCATTGCTCAACATGATGACCCCAACTACTTGCGTACCGTTTATGACGAGTTGAATGACCGTGAACATGTACTCTCAAACAAAGATTTACAAACTATTATCGATGTACAAAAAGGTCGCTTCCCTCGTGGCTACGACCCATACAAACCAATGGTCGAGTATGTCACCATTGACTCACGTTTCCCATTGGTTGGTACACCTACACCAAAGGCTCACTTTTTACCCGATAAATCAGAACAAAAGATGATTGCAAAATTAGCAAGAAGAATGAAAAAGAACCCACAAGTTGGTGTTCCACAAGAACCATCACACAACAAACGAGATCATCAATGTTATTTGATGTGGGGAGAAGATGGTCGCATAATTGGAGAAAGTGTAGAACGTGTTGGTTTGTTACAAGCACCCAAGACACAATTACCAGGTCATTCACTAAGTTATAATCCACCATTGGAATATGTTCCAGAAGATAGTAGAAGAAGATTGTACGATGCATTACGTCAAGTACCAGCCTATGACAAGTACATTCAAGAAAGATACCAAAGATGTTTGGATTTGTACATGGCACCTAGAACACAAGTTAGAAAACGTGTCATTACTGATCCTGAAAAATTGTTACCAGAATTACCCAACCCTGACCAATTGAGACCATACCCAGAGATACCATCAATGATCTTTGAAGGACATCATCACATTGTGAGAAGTGTCAGTATATCACCCACTGGTTCACATGTAGTCAGTGGTAGTGATGACCACACTGTTAGACTATGGGAAATGGATACTGGTAGATGTGTACGAGTATGGAAGTTTAATGCAGATATTCAATGTGTGAAATGGAATCCTAATGCTGGTTTGAACTTGTTTGGAGTTGTAGTCGATGATCAAGTATGGATGGTCAACCCATCAGATATTGGTACAACAGAACTAAACCAAGCCACTCGTAAATTGTTCCCAGATGCAGCCTACGATGAATCAGTACTAGAAATCGATGAAGAAGATGCAGAACAAGAAACAGAACAAACAGAACAACCTGAAGTACAAGCAGAAGATGTACAAGAAGAACAAACCATTACTTCTCGTTCCAAATCAGGTAGAAAAAAGACACTTATCAAATGGAAGTTTTTCCGTACTGATCAAGACAAGGAACAACGTTCACAAGGATTAATGGCACGTATTACTCATTTGAAAAAAGTCACTTGGATTGATTGGCACGGTCGTGGTGATTATTTTGTCACATTGTCACCTGATGCATTCAATGATGGTATCGTTATCCATCAATTGTCGAATCGTACTAGTCAAAAGCCATTCAAGAGACCTATGCGTAACAAGGGTCAAAAGGTACAACGAGTCATGTTCCACCCAACTGAACCACACTTTTATGTTGCAACATCAACAAGTGTACGTGTCTACAACTTGCAACGACAAAAATTAATGAAACGACTCAAGGGACAAAAATGTAAACAAATATCATCCATGTCTATTCATCCATCTGGTGGACATGTACTCACAGGTGGTTTCGATAAGAGAATGGAATGGTTCGATATGGAAATTAGTGCAAGACCATTCAAGACAATGAGATTTCATAGAAAAGCAGTTCGTGCTGTTTGTTTCCACAAGAGATACCCATTGTTCGCTACTGCTAGTGATGATGGTCAAGTTCATGTTTTCCATTGTCAAATCTTTGATGATTGGCTAAAGGATCCAGTTATTGTACCAGTCAAGATTTTGAGAGGTCACAAGATTACGTCTCATTTGGGTGTATTGGATATTGAATTCCATCCTACACAACCATGGATTATTTCTAGTGGTGCTGACCAAACCATGCGTTTGTATACTTCATAAAATCATGTTGTTGAAACAATCTTTAATACGTTTGTAATGATACAATGTAGTATTTCTGGTACTGGTTCTAGTGGTCTGGTTGTGGTTCTGCTTGTAGGTCTGGTTCTGGTTCTACTACTGATTCTGGTTCTGGTTCTAGTACTGGTTCTGCTACTGGTTCTGCTACTGGTTCTGCTTCTGGTTCTGCTACTGGTTCTGCTTGTGGTACTGATTCTGGTTCTGCTTCTGGTTCTAGTACTGGTTCTGCTTCTGGTACTGGTTCTGCTTCTGGTACTGGTACTGCTTGTGGTCCTGCTTCTGGTTCTGGTTCTGGTTCTGATACTGATTCTGGTACTGGTTCTGCTACTGATTCTGGTTCTGCTTCTGCTACTGATTCTGGTTCTAGTACTGGTACTGCTTCTGGTTCTGCTACTGGTACTGGTTCTGCTACTGGTTCTACTACTGGTTCTGGTACTGGTTCTGGTACTGCTTCTGGTTCTGCTTCTGGTTCTGCTTCTGCTACTGATTCTGGTTCTGCTACTGGTTCTGCTTCTGGTTCTAGTACTGGTTCTGCTTCTGGTACTGGTACTGCTTCTGGTACTGGTTCTGGTACTGGTTCTAGTACTGGTACTGCTTCTGGTTCTGGTACTGGTACTGGTTCTGCTACTGGTTCTGGTACTGGTACTGGTTCTGCTACTGGTTCTGCTTGTGGTACTGGTACTGCTTCTGGTACTTGTTCTGGTACTGGTTCTAGTACTGGTACTGCTACTGGTTCTGCTACTGGTTCTGCTTCTGGTTCTGGTACTGGTACTGCTTCTGGTTATGCTACTGGTTCTGCTTCTGGTTCTGGTACTGGTTCTACTTCTGGTTCTGGTACTGGTATTGGTTCTGGTACTGCTACTGCTTCTGGTTATGCTACTGGTTCTGCTTCTGGTTCTGCTACTGGTTCTACTTCTGGTTCTGCTACTGGTCCTGCTTCTGGTTCTGGTACTGGTTCTGGTACTAGTTCTGCTTCTGCTACTGGTTCTGCTTCTTGTTCTGGTACTGCTACTGGTACCGGTTCTGGTTCTGGTACTGGTACTAGTTCTGGTACTGGTTCTGCTTGTGGTACTGGTTCTGGTACTGGTTCTGCTTCTGGTACTGGTTCTGGTTCTGCTTGTGGTTCTGGTTCCAATACCAAGACTAGGATTATTTGTGCTATTGAATCAAACACAAGTCTAAGCTCCTCTGTTACCCAAAGGCTGTGATACCGAAGCTACCCTTAAAACATAAGAATTATATCTACGTAGTTGGTTTGACTGGACTCCACTTATGGTACGCTTGGTCAACCAAAGCTAAAATTAGCGGTTGATGTACATTGTCAACTCAAAACGCTAAAGGGTAATAGCACCACTCATACATCTATGAATTCATAACTTTTATCGACGTTATGCAATAAATATATGTGTTCACTATTTGGTCTAGCCATCGTATTTCTCCATTTGTTGATACATAGTGCTCGAATTTGAACCTGGTACAAATCGTATTATTTCTTCTTTGTTCAACAGTTTCAACACATGATCTAATTGTCTCACAATGTACGACAACTTTTGTTCGTTTCTCATAAAGATGTACTTTTCATCTATAAGGCACGCTTCCATTATGCTGATCAAGTAGCAAATCAGTCCCATCTTCAAATGGGTTCGGATGAACTTTCCCTGTACGCTCGTTAAAAAACGGTTGTTTCTTTTTCTCTACTTGTTCTATCACGCACTTTTTAACTGTTCCATCTGTATGTGAACATGTTAATTTCGTTACCAATCATGTTTTAACCAACTTTTTGTACTTGGAATCATGAAGAACCAACACCTTGGTACCATAGTACAACCCATTCACGAATAAACTCGATATTGAATGGTGTATTTGATTCCAACGAAATGTCATACTCTAGCAATACGATAAAGCTACAATGGTGTAATATGTAGAGAGTGATCTTGCTAGTGTCCTATTGCTGCGTATCTATCATGGTCTATAGTTAACATAAACACGCATGTGACTTGTCCTGGAAGTTTTACACTTGCAAACAAGAAAGGTTGCGAGTAAATAGAAACGAGTATATGACAATATTGTGAAATGGCAGCAAAATCGAGTGCATCTTCGTGGAATGTTAGTAATGATCATCTTGCGACCAGTATGTGTACAACAAGCGAGTTTGGTTTCGTTTTTTTCGTCCTGTAAGGCCGAACGCATCGACAATAGGGCCTGAATTAATTTGCTCATAGATACTAAAGTACGGTGTCATTTCACTCTGGAGTACAGCATGCTCAAATAGGTGTTTTTCACGTGGATATCAATTCAGTGATCTTGTGGGCGAGGTTGAATCGCTTAAAAAATGTGACATGTGTGTCGCGTAACAGTTGTAATTTGCCGAGTGTACAACTGGTCTTGCGTTATTTTGCACGAGTTTGCATTTTTGTGCAGTAAGGATTCTTTTTGTTGTAGAGTAACGAGATGTAACCATATATCAGAGTATAGTGCAAAGTATTGTCGACAACTTAAGTCAAAATCCTCCAGTTCTCGTGTATTAGCTCATATCCTCGCACTAATTATAGCACATCGTGTGAAAACAGCGATGCGCACGAGCTCGCAAGTTCAAGATGCAAGAGCATTGCTTGTCGTCAGTTTTCACACTTTTTACAACTTACTTCGCCACTTGAGAGACATCCGGCGAGCTAAATACTAGTTAAACTGAAACACTATGCGTGATTAAGATTTTGCGGTAAAAGAGAAGCAGAAATGAGTCAAATAGCGTATAATATCTTCTTTAGTGGATTGCTTTCGTTACCAGTATTTCGCTTCTTTCTCAGCTGTTATATATGATTGAATGGATATTTTATCTGGCTAGTGTACAATCACCCGAATTCTTTTGTTCCGACTTACCGCGTTGTAGAATTTTTAGTTAACCCTAAGCATGTCCCAGCATTGGTCATTAGTAGCTAGGCTTTGCAGTAACTTACTAGGTTTCATCTATCCTGCTTATACAACATTCAAAGTTCTCGAAACTCCATCAGAGGAAGATGACACAAAACAATTGAAATATTGGACAGTCTATGCGTTCTTGTACAGAAACATTATCAAATTCTAACACTTTAGAATCATTGTTGAAGTATACATGGAGTGGTTATTAGGAGTACTACCATTTTATTACGAATTTAAAATTGTTTTACTGCTATGGATGATTTTCCCTATTTCGTTCTTGGGTGAGGCTAGTGGCGCTACTATCATCTATAACACGTATTTTCAACCACTTTTAATTTCTCGTGAAAAAGTAATTGATGAAATACTATTCGAGCTGGGAATCTCAGCGTAAACTCAGTTCGTTTTTACCTTATTCGCTTCCTCATCTTCATACTGTTGTACTCCTTTCAAATCCAATAATTTGAAATGATTGTTCAATACTTGAGCATCTTTTTCGTTAAATAACTCTATCAGCGTATGGTTATTCAATTGTACAAATTGCCGATAGATTTCAGTAACTTTACGTTTCCCTTTTACAACCACTTTCGCCTCTCCTTGTTCCGTAGTTTCAATTTCACCACCATCTACCTCCAATGTATAAATAATAAAATGTTGCGTCGCTTGTTTAAATTCTGGATATTTTGGATCTGTTAACAGATACTCCATGGCTAGTAATCTTCGTAACTCTCCACCTTGTCCTCGATATCGTAACGCTTTCTCAACAGCAAATACCAACTCTTCTTGAGAAACTTCCAAATCATTTGGAATAAAAAACGTTCGTTCTGTACCATGTACACGACGAAAGATATCTATAATTTGTCCATTCATGAAGATGTGTAATAAAAAGTGGTATAGTAGAAACCCTGTAAGGAGACTCGTCCATGAATAAATTAATAGTGTCATTAACACACCCCACGCTGCAGTTTGTTCGTTTGTCGCGCTATTCCAAAATAGTTTCATTGCATCTCCAGTGTTCCATCTCTGATACGAAACATCAACGATTAAAATGAAAATGGGATCTAATATTGTCATCACTCCGAATGTGGTAACAAATTTACTCCCAAATGATGGAACACTTAGACCAACTTTTTGAAACATCCAAATGAGAAATACGAGTATGACGAATGTGAACATGTTGATAACCACACCTGATACAACGACGACACTCTCTTGAGCAAATGATAACGTTCCACCTTGATAGTTTACATCTACTGTAATATAACTTGGTGTAAATGTAACATCAGGCATTTTGGCGAGTACTGTGAGGAAGAACCACTGACCAAAGTAGTGTAAGTAGATTCTACCCCAAAAACATAGTACGATCAGCGCTATCGTAACGTAAAAGTATGGTGATAGTGGTGTTCCTAGATCCATGTCATTGAGTACTGCTTTGACTAGAAAGTTCCCCTTCTTGAGTGATAATGTAAACTCTTTGTAACCTTCTGGTCGTTTCAACGCATAGTGGTATCGATTCATATGTGGTAATAGTTCCGTTGACACTACTGATACTTTTTCTTCTGATTCTGGTTCTGAAAAATCGACTTCTTCTTCGTGTTCCTCAATAACAACTGATTTCAATTCAAAAGTTTGTGCGACTTCAACTTGGAAATATAAATTCCCACTCCACATGTCGATATTGGTATCAAACACTTTATGCATCTTCCAGTACTGATCGATTGTTGGATTTAACCAACCACGTACCATTGGTGTTTTGTACATTCCTTGAATCACACCGACGTGAGGATTTTCTAGTGGAAAACAACTCCATGCAACGCATACTCCTGGATATTGTCCATCGACTTGTATGAGTTCAAAACATAGTACCAAGTATGGTTTTCTCTTATTTGGTACAGGTAACTCGACTTCATCTTGAATCACAAGATCAATATCTTTTGATGTTCCACTGTGGAAAAATGCATTACTACATTTTATCAAAGATTGTCCATGTAGTGATCTTGATTTGCGACTAGTGATAACATTACCACCAACACGATCTCGAATGGAAACTAGTATGGCATAGTAACCAGTTGGGAAACGATCTTTCGCTCCTCGGAGTATCTTTAAAACAACTTTGATTTGTTGTGGTTGTTCTTTTGGAAATAATTGTCGATGAGAATCATCATGTCGTTGCAATGTTCCAAACGTGTCACGAATATACTTTTTTCGTTCTTTCATGGTTGTATCGAGTTGTTTTTTAATCGCCTTGAACGACAGGTTCATTTCTCGTAACTCGCGTTTGTGATTCTTTTCTTTTTCTTTTAATCCGCGTAATTGTTCCTCTCGTTGTCTTTTGAAATATTTTTCTATGCGAGCGAGTGATGATTTTTCTGCATTTTCAATAGCTTGTATTTCGAACATGTGTTGTCGTTGTTCCTCCTCTTTTTGTTCGAGAATTTGTTCTGCTAGTTTCGCACGTTCTTGGTCGATTGCTTCCACGTCCATACTAGCGACGGTAACAGCATGCTTATTTGCTCCTCGTTCAAAATCAACAATGTACTTGGCAGCTCGGTGACCTTTAATGCTTTTTCTAACGTTTCGTAGTCTGTGGTGATGTACGGTCTCGTCCAAATCGGATTCAGGATAAAGTGGAAAGAAATCTTCTTCTGACTCATCTGGACTAAAAATCTCTGCTGAACTTAGTACTACAGACGTATTGATGTTTTCTGGTGGCTCAAAGCGCTCTGGTGGTCTAGGTATGCGTAACCATTCGCCTAGAGAGTCGCTCATATGTTGTAATAAAATTTGTCTGTCAGTTTCACTTGCACCAACAAACCGTGGTCACGCATCTACCATGATGTGAACGTGAGTTATACGAGTGTTGGCCACCACTAACGCCGTTGTGCGGCTGTTATAAAAACAGTCATTATGCTGTTGTTACGCCAATATCTAATCGCAAAAGTAACTCACGTATCCATACTGATGGCTGTGTTTGTTTGACAAGTTTGATGGGTGGGCTTACAACCCATAATACAGCACCTAGTTTTGATAGAGCGAAACAGTTGGCGAAGATGTTGCAGTTGGGCTGAAAACTGTGATCGAATTGTTTGTAGTGAAACAGAATTCACTTTAAATGCCAAATTTCTCACAGGAGAACTACATCTCTTGCCCATTCTCACAGTCAATGCTATGAGATAAGCTAAGCCAAACCGCAAAACCGTGCTCGAGTGGTGTTATATTCTTTTACCTTGACACAAGCCTCGCATAAAGGTCAGCTGTGCGGCTGATTAGCTATTTTAGAAGGGTCACTTCAAATAGACTAGTCAACCACAACTGATTGAATTCAAAATGCAATCAACACGACGAATCGCTTGCGCTGTACATACTTCGCGATTTTTTTCAACTGTAAATAAGTTGCACTCGGTCGAATTTCGACCATTGCCTCAAGTACGATAGACAATTTCAATAATAACACTCTAGTATCACTCAATTCCAAATAATGTACCAAAAGATTTAAAAGAACCAGTAAGTCCTGGGAAAGTGATAAACAGTGGACCACGAGAACCACCAAAAAATGAAAAAGAAAAAGAGGAAAAAGCATTATCGCATGAAACATCTTCAATGGGTTCATCAAACTAAACTCAATCGCTTCGTTCCTTCTTTACCATCACTTTAACCATCTTTTTAACCTTCTTTTTCTTTTTAGATTTTGGTTCCTGTTGGTCTTGTGATTCTGGTGCATCTACTGCATCGACAGAGGTTTCTTCTACTGTAGGTGGAGTATGGTCCATTATAGGTGTGTCGTCATGTACAGCTGGTGTTGGTTGCAAAATGTCTCCAAAATCTAGAGAACCCAAATCGTCTCCGCCACCCCAACTTTGATCTCCAATATCAGCTCCTACGTCTTCTTCTAACAGTTTTGTTGCTTGTGCTTCACCTACTGGTTCTTCTTCCTCTACTGGTGGTGGAGGTGGAGATGTCTTTGGTGAATTATTATTCACTGGTACCATCTTCTTTACCATTTTTTTAACAATGACCTTCTTGGTCTTCTTTTGTGGTGGAGCCACTTGCGTGGGTGCATCCATACCAAGTTCAGAGAAAAAGTCGACACCCTTGTCTTTTTCATTTTGTTTTGGTTCATCGTCATCATCTTCTACTGGTACTCCCAATCCTTTTTTCTTTTTACCTTGTGTTGGTGTAACTACAACTGGAGGTGGTGCATAATCCAACTCGTAGGTGTCAGTATGCAAAGGTTCTAGTTTTGCTTTTGGAGAAACTTCTGGTTGTGGACTTTCATCTTTGTCATCTTCTGCCCATTTGTCCCAACCTTCTTCCTCTTCATTTGGTTCATCTTGAACGATTGGTTGTGGTACTGGTGGATCTGAACTTTTCCTCTTTGGCATACTCGCATCTGATGTTTTTCTTTTTAGTTGTTTAGGTGGTGTTTGTTTAACAACTTCTGGCACAACCTTTGGAGTAACCTCTGGAGATGTACGTTTTGGAATAACTTGTTCTGGTAAAGTTTCACCTGATGGAACATCTTCATCAGTATTTCCATCCAACGTAACAATACCAGTACCTGGGAACGAGTATGAAACTTTTGGTCCTGAACCAGTAAAGATTACACTCAATGGAAGTTGTGCTATACTTTCTGGTGGATAGAATGGCTCTACACTTACAACTGGTGATGGTTTATCTAAACGAGAAACCATACCAAAGTTTGCATGCGTCAAGTCACTTTCGTTAACTTGAGCTAATCCATTTTTGAATACTTGTTGCGTCTTTGTACGTACTTCACTAGAAAATGGTTAGATAGCGTTAAAACACTTACACTTTTTCGTGTAATAAAAGTGGTAGTAAATGTTTCAAAATGAGTGAAACTAGTTCTCTTGGATCATATCGTTGCATATGAACGAGTATGACATTTAACGCGTGTAATTTGATTTCATACGATTCAATATCGAAAATGGCCATGTGTAATCCACTCAAAATAATGTCTTTTCTGATTTTTGGAATATTCCACATTTCCATCATACACAACAATGCGTGTGAACGAACAGCAATACTCTTTGATGAAACGCAATGGTGATGCAATCTCTTCAAAAATGTTTCATTAATAATACTTGTTCCTGCTGAGTCACTCTTATTGTTATGTTGATCTATTCTTGATAAAAATCTTGCTAGTAATACAAGTCCATTCATTGTGAACATGACCAAATCATCATCTTGATCCCGTAGACCTAACAAAATTTCTGCGATGAGTTCTCCAGAAACTATTTCTGCTGGAATTGCCCACAAGTAGTATTCCATGTTTTGCAAAACGCGAATACGCAAACTCAAGTTTCTGGATTGGTAACATTTGCGAATGAATGGAATCACATAGGTGACATAGTCATCATTGTTCAATAATCCAATCACTCGGCTACTTGGTGTAACAGGTGTACGTAACTCATCACTATCTGGTTGTAGTGTGAATAAATAGGGTAGGAAGTGAGAAGCAAATGGTTCTGTTACGAATGATAGTGTCAACATGCGTGGAAGAATACGCTTCTTCATTAATGAATTTGGTATCGAATTGGTTTGTGGTAGCAATTGTCTGAAAAAGACTTCTTTCTCATGACTTTGTTTCAATCTCAAATCGTCAAAGAACAACATGATATTGCAGAATGGATCTTGATCGAAAATGACGAGTTTCAAAAACTTGTCGTATGATGGTCGTTGAGTAGGATCACTGTTTAACGCATCAGTCATCCATTGTTTGGTATCTTCATTGGCCATAAAGTTTGATAAGTAATCGACTCTATTGCCAGTTGTCTTATAGTGTAACTCTGCTAGTTCACTTAATGTTCGAGAGATGAATTTTGCGAATCCCCAAACGTCACGAGTGTGAATATCGTATTTTTTAAATTCTTTCATTCCTTCTTCTGGTGTTATCGTATCTGAAGAACGGATTTCTTTTGTTTCTTGTAAGACTTCCTTGTTTAATCCATCATATGGCAACGCGAACTGAAAATCACCCAATATCCAACGATCTAATGGTTAGTGTTTGAATATGGGACATACGTTGTTTATCTTTGGAAACATAGATCGAATCGATTTGTAAGTTATTGTAGCAAAGTTTGCAATTGTTATTCAACCAATTCAAAGCAATCTAGATGTGAGTATTGTATAGCGTTCATATTACTGCGAGTTGGTTGAATCCGAATATAACTTCTGAGTATTCTAGTGTGTGGATAATATTTCGTAGTGGAAATACTGGTTCCGTTGCCAAATAAAAGTGATTGTCGCTTAAATCTAGTGAGTCCACGAACTATGTTGTTAGATCAAATAGATAAAATACTTTTATGATAGAAGGGTGACGAAGTTGTTTGACAGACTAACGTGTTAAAACTAAATACTCGCGACTTACACGTTGTGCGGTTTTTGCCAACTGCGATCCAAGTTTCATGTCGTGCTCGCTAATAGGTTGGAATTCTTTTTGGTCTGACCCACGAAGTGTTGATTTAGGAATATTCTTTTTGTTGTTCTCAGGGTGAGTAAAGAACTCGAAAACTGAAACGTTGCGATCTTGTCCATGTACTAGTGTTGCGTCATAAACGTTCCAAAAGTGAAACCGCGAATCGGTGCCAACGACTTTGTTCACCTTCTCCATTGAGGAGAACTTTTGTTTTGCTGGTGAGTTTCCCATGACCTACGATACACGTGTTTGTGTTTTTGATGGGGATTGGAACAGTCAAACTGGACTTACAACGCTGACACGGTGAATGTAAGAAGCAAACACGTTGAAAACATTAGTGTTTATAAGTTAATGTATAATAGTCTAGGCCTCCATGTCTTCCAGTGCACCATCAATCATATCTTTTATCCTATCCAATCTAATAATTGTAGATGCGTACCATCGGGTATCGGTAACGTCGTCACCTTCTAGTTCATAGTCCACTCCTTTTTCTCTTACTTGGTAATAATCTTTTGTAAAATGTGCCCAATGGTTCCACAGTCCTCCTTCCATAGATCCACTCTCACCTTCAGTAAAACCATACTGTGTTTTACTAACATAGAAATCTGTTATAATAGCATGTGAACCCTCTGGTAAAAACGGCAATGTAGCACTAACACCACCACACGGTGTGATTAGTATCGTTGTACTCATAAGCAGTTTCAACTGTTCAGGTACAGTCATCGTTGAAAAGTCAACAATAGTAGATTCAATATCAGGGTAAGCTTTCTTCAAAAATTCAGCGACTTCATCCAAATTTTTGATGTCTCGTTTGAACGTAAATGATGTCTTTCTAACAAGTACAATCTTGTGTTTCTTTGGTGTTGACATGGGATCAATACCATGGTAACGTAACACGTTATCTCTAAAACCTCTAAACAAAGCTTCTCTTCCTCGATTATGACCACGATGTGCTTGTTGGAATACACCTATACTGCCACCAACTTGTAGTTGTTCAAAACAAACATGTCTAGCTTTTTGTTTGTTCACATACTGAATGGGTAAGTAATCTAATGTTTTTCATACTTGTGTAAAATCTACTAGTGGTCGTTTAGAGATACCAAACGCGAATTGTTTGAATTTTGGGAAGAGTTTATGTGTATCGAATCCATTCAAATCCATAACAACTGCATCTTCATCGTTCATACCTAATCGTCGCATACCTGCGTAACTTGCAAGTAAATCTATAATGTAAAACTCTATTGCGATTGATTACCTTCCCATAGGTAGTGTCCTAAATTGAAATATTCTGGTATCCAGTGACGATGAAGAATGTGCAATTCTTTCAAGTGGACTACATCTTGTGTTGGTAAGTAAGATCCCTCAACAACATCAGGTGCCCAAGAAACGTATTCCATGTACGTTAACATCTAGCTGTTAAGAATGGTTGTGAAATTCATACCACAAATTGTCCATTATTTGGTGTTCCAGTGAAATTGTAAATGGGACCACTCACAGCATCGTACAGAATAGGCCTTGGATGTATTCTATAATAATTCCAATTCTGTTGTACTTTGTCATAGCAAATGTTCATAAATAAGCAAGTTCGATCAGGATAGTCGTTAATGCTGTTTTGATTGCCGACACAACGATGTTTTGAGTGCCTCTTTCCAGCTATCGATGGGTCTTTCTTTGCCAAATACTTTATACGAACAGAACGTTCCAACATTGTGCGTGATTTTGTTGCTGCACCTTCTACAACTTTATCTCGCACTAGAGCTGCATCGTCTGAAGGTATTAGAGTCCTGACGAACACGACCCCAACAAAAACAAGCACAAAAGCTAGCACTGCAAGGTATTGTGCATGCTTTCTTGCTAACATGAGCTGTTTCTAGCGATCCAAGTTGAGCATACCAATTTACACAAGCTTATGCAACTGATATTAACAAGAGTCTATGAGTAGTTTATCGTTCGCGAGCAAAAAGAACTGACGCGAAACGCTGCAAACGGTCGTAACCAAATATAAATTGGTGTTATTGGTATAAAACAATGCGTTTCTATCAATTAACGTTCAATTACCGGCTTCAATACTAGGCTGCTGCCTGTTTAGTCTTCATGACGTGATTGGTGTATTCTTTGTAACACAAACGCTTGGTCAACTTATTTGCCTAGGACGTTTTACACACAGAAAACACAGCACTACCAACAACACGCAGACATGAATAATCAAGGTACTAATACATTTATACAATTTATTAATAGAAAAAGACGAAATCATCGTAGAAGACTACGAAAACGCCAAAAACAGATATGACGATCGTGAAGTCAAAGACTTTGACGATATGAATTTGAAAGAAGAATTATTGAGAGGAATTTACGCATACGGTTTTGAAAAGCCATCAAAAATTCAACAACGCGCCATTTTGCCAATCACCACCTCTAAGCCACCAGCAGACGTTATTGGTCAAGCACAATCCGGTACTGGTAAGACTGCAACTTTCACCATTTCCATGTTGCAAAGAATCGACACTTCCAAGAACGAACTTCAAGCATTGGTTTTGGCACCAACACGCGAGTTGGCTCAACAAATCCACAAGGTCATTTTGGCTCTTGGAGAATACCTCAAAGTCAAAGTACACGCATGCGTTGGAGGAACTAAAGTTGTTGATGATGTAGCCATCCTCAAGGAAGGTGTCCACGTTGTTGTCGGAACACCAGGACGTGTCTACCACATGATCTCTGAAGAGTTTTTGGACCCCCGCACCATCCGCATTTTGGTTATCGACGAAGCCGATGAAATGTTATCACGTGGTTTCAAGGACCAAATCTACGCCATTTTCAAACTTTTACCAGAAGACATGCAAGTATGCTTGTTCTCTGCTACTATGCCACCAGAAGTATTGGAAATTACCGAAAAGTTTATGCGTCAACCCATTCGTATTTTGGTCAAGAAAGAAGAGTTGACACTAGAAGGTATCCGTCAATTCTACATTGCCGTCCAAAAGGAAGATTGGAAATTGGAAACCTTGTGCGATTTGTACAAGACTTTGACCATTACCCAATGTGTCATTTTCTGCAATGCCCGTAAAAAGGTAGAATGGTTGGCAGAAGAGATGAACAAGAGAAACTTTACTGTCTCTTCCATGCACGGAGAGATGGAACCAGATCAACGTGAATTGATCATGAAAGAATTCAGAACTGGTTCATCCCGTGTTTTGATCACAACTGATTTATTGGCTCGTGGTATTGACGTACATCACGTCAGTTTGGTCATCAATTATGACTTGCCACGTTTCAAGGAAAACTACTTGCACAGAATTGGTCGATCCGGTCGTTATGGACGCAAGGGAGTTGCCATCAACTTTGTCACTCGTGACGACGTTAGATCATTGAGAGAGCTAGAGAAGTTTTACAACACCCAAGTTGAAGAAATGCCAGAAGATATTGCCAACTTGATTTAAGTTTAACATTGTTGATTCGAATATTGGAACTAGTGTTTCAATTTTGGATTATTTTTATAAGATGTGGAACGAACACACGAGTTTATTGTTCCACTATAGTAAACGCGTTTTATTCAAAACATTTGTGAACTAAAAGTTCTCGCAGTGTGGACTCGCTTAGAAGTAAAACTTTTCTAGGTCTGGATGGGTTGAATCGGGATGGTCTTGAGGTGGATTGTCTGGTGGTCTTTGGACATCTACTCTTCCAGTGTTTGGATTCAAATTAACACCTACACCCATCTGTTCCATCATTGTTTGCGTGTTTGAATCTACAGTTTGTGCTTGGTATTTGAGAATCCGTTCTTGGTTTTCCAAGTTCTCCTCGCAAACATTTCTCAAACACAGCACACTCCATTCTCTCAAATCTAACAGTTAGTAATATCTAATCTTAACGTACATGGATTTTCAAAATCAACTCCACAATGGTTCAAAATAATAGGAATTCCTCCATGTTCGCGAATACTCTCCTGATTGTTTCTGTTCAAGTGACAAATATTCCCCATAATGCGTATCAAGTTTGATTTGTATCCGTAAAACATGTGATCATCATTCTCTTCATCTTGATCATCTTCTTGTTTGATACGTTCATCATGTCTCGACAAGATTGGTAATCGTGTTTGCAAATAGATTCTCTTGTTCAGTTTGTATCCCTCGTACGTGGTCGCGATAATAACCTCTTTTTCCATGGATGCAACTTTCATCATATCTGTAACTAGTACAATTAAATTATTCTTTTCTAGTGTATTTTGAATTGTTTCACTTTCGCTTATGAGGACGTTGGCAATGATTTCAATGCAAACGAATAGACACTCGAATTGTTTGTATGATAACACAGTCTTGTTTTTGTTCTCGTACATGTGCGATGGTTTCAGTGTGCCATCGTTTTCTGTTTTCTCTTTTTGATACACAGAATAGAAATAATGTTTTAGGATATGGATGGCAGATACGGAAAGCGATGTCATTATGTGAATCTCTTGGTCGGTGTAGGCTTCTCCTACGTTCATTTTGTCCGCCTTTTTGCCACAATAAATGTCCATCACTTCTAATAAATGCAATAGTCGCTCCGATTCATCTTCTGCTAGTAACTGCTCAACTAGTTTTGTTTGATAGTCCGATTCAGTAAACAGTTTGATAAAGATCAAGTAGCTACAGAATTGAATATTCCAAAATTCAAACTTACATCCATTCACTGGCTTGATCCGTTGGTTCTTTCTTTTCGTTTGGTTTTTCGGTTACTGTTGCGTAAACATGATCCAATAGGTCTTTGAAATGATTTTGTTCCAAGAATGAAGCTCTAATGGGTTATTATTATGCAGATGAACGAACCTAACTGTGTCGTTGTTCACGATACTGTTATAAATCACAGAGCACGTTGCAGTGATAATCTTTCTGTTTGTAAACTCGAGTAGTAGCCTTGTTGGTTCTGCAAAGAACGTAGTTGTAGTTTGGTTGTATGGAATCTGGTATGATTGCAAAAACTCTTGATTCACTTGGTTTGATGTGACTCCCACACTGATGAGTTGCAGTAACGAAAACATGAATGATAAATCTAACAGTTAGATGATGGAATGTGACAACATACTCTTCATTTTTAGCGACTTGTCGATTGTATCGTGAATAGATAGCAGTTGTACAAGTGTGTCCAAACATGCTCCTAGTATGTTATCACTTAAAGTGTTAAATAAAAAGTTTGACTTACACAAGTTGATTCTGAAGTGCCACATTCTTAACACAACCATCGCGCAATATTACTAGTATGTCTTTGAAATCTTTTTCCGTTTGTTCAGATCTTGTGTCAAAATACATGGGAATTGCTCGTATTACTGCCAGCACTTCATCTTTTAGTGGAATGCTATCACAACCGCCACTATCAATCTCAGACCGTAGCCTCTCTACCAACATGTGTGAATTTGAAGCTTTTTTACAATGGTCCACGTGATTTTTTCTGCAGCGGTAGCACAAACATCATGCAAGCCAAGAAGTGCGTAAATTGCTTCCATCTAGTAAATGTTACTGTTTAAACTTGTAACGAAGCGAAGTACAATTAAGAGATAAGAATGCAAGAAGACACAGGTGGTAGCTACTTTTTATTTGTAAATTGTTTAATAGGAAGCATTTTCACATCTACCCCATACGAGGAATGCAGCTCAAGCGGGAGGTAGCAAGTAAGGTACCAAAGCACGATCGGTTGATTCAGTTAGCGGTTTTCCGTGAGTATCATGATCCACAGCACATAGCTAGAACAGTGTTGACCAATCCGTGCTAGCGATGCGCTACGGTTGGTCCCCAGCTTGTAATTGATCCATAAATAAAACCTCGGGCTTGTACAGTGCTCAACAAAAATCAAAAGATATATGAGCACCAAGGTCTTGTTATTCGCACTCGTGGCACTAATTGCTATTATGTTTGTATCGGCGCAGAGTACAACTGATACTCCAACCCCAACACCAACAGATACTCCAACAGCATCGGCCACAGCTACAGATACTCCAACAGCAACATCGGTAACTACATCAACAGCTGCTGCAACTACTACAACAGCAACACCAACAGCTACTACAACTGCAGCTGCCACGACAACCACGGCAGCACCCACTACAACCACTGCAGCTCCAACTACATCAACTGCTGCACCAACCACTTCGACAGCAACACCAACTGCCACTACAACTGCAGCTCCAACAACGTCAACTGCTGCAGCAACTACAACTGCAACACCAACTGCAACCACAACTGCATCTCCAACTACTTCAAGAGGTCCAACTACTACCGGAGTAACCCCAACAACCACGAAGAGTAGCACCGGAAAGACAGTTGCTGGATTCCTGCTTATTGCTGCCTGCATTGCAATCACACTATAACCACTGCACTCGAGTATATTTGTAATAAAGTAATACTTGCCATGGTGTAACGATTTGTCTGTGCAACGCGTGTTATGTAAAAATGAAAATTTTGGTCTCGTTAACAATTCTTTTCAGAGGGTTATAGAACGTTCTGTACTCTATCCTGTCATGGTGTCATTGTTTGTGATTGGTGTTGTAACAAAGCAGAAATTATGCCAGAACAAATGTTTCTCCTGGGTAGGTTATCATTTAACTAAGTTTAATAGTATCATGATTCAAAAAACTCGTGTTTGAGTGCATTTTCTGCAGAGATCCTCTCATCTGCATCGATTTTTAGCATTTCAAACAGTAATTTAAATAATTCGTTGTACTTGTCGTCCTCAAAAAAAGTGTTGTTCCATTTGCTCAACTTGGAGCACATCTCTTTCAAACTCCTCCAATCTGTAACTTGTGGAGTCGGTATCAAACTCTTTGTACTGTATTTGAGAATATCCTCTTCAGCATATTTTCCCATTCCAAAGATTGCAAAAATTTCACATAAAGACATGGCGCGTTCTGTGGCCTTAAAAAATGGATACCGACCACTCACTATACATAACAGTATCACTCCTACACTCCACATATCAACAGAACGATTATAACGCTTTCCAGCCAACATTTCTGGTGCTCGAAATCCTCTTGTTCCAATGTTCTGTTGCATGAACAATTTTTCATTTTCGTTTTCGGCCAATCCAAAGTCACATAGTGTCATTTTTCCGGTACTTGGATTGAACAAACAGTTTTGCGGTTTGATGTCTCGGTGAATGATGCCAAGTTCATGCATTCCCGCAAGTGCAGTAAATAGTCCTCTTAAATAGGCTTTTATGGAATCTTTCTCCATACTTCGGTAATAATCACGAAAATTTAGATGCGATACATACTCGAGAATGAGTGTAAATGTATCGTCGTGCGTTATACCGTCATAAAGTCTAACAATATTTGGTTTGTTGCGTAATCGAAAAATAGTTTCAACTTCTTTGACAACAGAGTCTGGATGTAGTGTACAAGCCAATCGTTTTAGTGCATAGTGTCTACCCTCTTGCAAGTGTCTGCATTCTTCTTCCTGTATTTTATACGGCGGCGGTAACGTTCGTTCAGGTAATTTTACAGCTTGGTATACAACTCCATATGTTCCCTTCCCAAGTTCTCGCAGTACTTTAAAATGAGATTTGTACTCTACGAAAGAAATTGTTTTTAAATCTGTCTTTGCTCGTTTTCGTGGTGGTTCGTTATTCGACGGTGCTTTTCGTTTTGGTGGTGTTGTGGGAGGACCCATCTTTTTGACTCGCGGTGGTGCCGACACGGTTTCGTCATTCATGTTAAATTTTGAATAACAAACACAGTTGTCCTGATTCAACCAAAACAATGCAAACAGACGCAATAGTGGCTAGCGTCGTGCGGAACCCTGCATTTAGTCAAACTTTTCGATATTCTAGAAACGATGTACAATTAGATGTAAATACAGCGAGTGAAGAAGAACGCAAGAATCATTATATTTCCATTTTATCGTCACTAATGAAAAACGACCCTGCATTATTTCTGGAGCGTTACGGAAGTCTACTAGATGAGTTAGAATTAAACCAATTAAATTCTATTGAGGCTCTGACAAACAATTACGAAGCAAACTGGCACTTGAAGAACTATTTGAGTCAATATAACAAATCAAAAACTAAGAGCAACAAAAATCGACGATACCAAGCCATGCAAAAACTAATGGAGGATACTGACTACTTTTCGATTGAAAATATGCGACTACGAGCGCCAGATCTATACCAAAATGTAAGAAATCGCTTTCAAAATACTAAATTTCTAGTTTGTAGGACAATACATTCCTCATCAAGCCAATGTAACTACAAATCCTAACGGAGGAGCGCCATTTGCCAAAGACATGAAATTATACGAACGACTACTCTACAATAATGACTTGAACGAAGCACAAGAACGCGAGATGACACAGAACCAAGAGGAAGAGTTTGATAGTGATGAAGAGAGTGACGAAATGGATCAAAATCAAGATGAAGAAGACGAAGAAGATATTTGGAGATATGAAGATGAGTTTAGAGAGCTTATGCAACAAAAGTTTTTAAATGGAGAAGATGAACGGCATGTAGATTATGTAAAATTAGAAAAAGAGGCTGCGTTGGAAGATATGGAAGATTATCAACGAGATAGAGGTATGTGATCTTTGAGTTTGTACTAACATGTCGTAGAAGATGCATACTTTGATGAATGAAGTTAATATCATAACTAAATTTGATGATGGTTATGGAGAGATATAAGTCTATGTTGCTCGGAAATGCGTTACTAAGCACTGTGCAACATCATACATGAATAAAATGAGAAAGCTTACTTTGAAATTCCTCACGTTACAATTATTTGAGTTTCAATAAACATCTGGATCATGCTTCGGTTGTTTCGATGTTCGCTGCCGATTAGAAGATACTATAGCGTAAAACCAATGCTTGATTGCGACTTTCTTACTAGCGACGACATTCGAACACCACAAGTTAAATTTAATGTTGACGAATACAAAACCAAGGGCGAAACTAACACGAAAAAACCAACCACAGAGCGAATACGAAAGAAGAAAGATACTTTGGCTTCAAATATCGCAAAATCAAATATAAAACGAGCGATTGTTAAATCTATTACAAACGACCAAACTGACGAATATGTTGAAGAAGACCAGAACGAACTAAGCGCAGAACAAAAACAAATTTTGGAACAAGCTCTACGTGGAAATTCGTTGCTAATTAGCGGTGGTGCCGGTTCAGGCAAGAGTCTTTTGCTTCGCAAGTCTGTATTCGTTTCAATAATTTAACACGAGTAGGATTATTCGCGAACTATATAAGAAACATCCAACTTATAATGCAATAGGTGTAACAGCTTACACTGGAATCGCAGCGATAAATATTCATGGTAAAAGACTTTTCCAATGCATAACATTGTAGGAAGAACACTCCACTCGTAAGAGAAATTAGAATGCAATTTATTGTTAGTTTAATAGGAATAGGTATTGACGGCAAGTGGGATAGAGCATGGGCACAACGAAAGAAATTACTCAATCTTCGTGTGCTAATCATTGACGAAGTATCTATGGTCAGTGCCGAGTTTTTTGATCAAATCGATTTTATTTTGACCTATATTCGCAAGTACGTATTTTCTGTACAACTAACACAGTAGCTATGACTCTCTAGAGGGCAAATTTGCAAATCATCAAGCTATGCTGGAAGATCCGGCTCTTGCAGGAGAGTTTCTAGGTACGAATATAACTCTAACTAACAAGCAGAAACTGTAGAAAAACAATTTCGACCTTTTGGCGGTGTGCAACTAATTCTTTGCGGAGATTTTTTTCAATTACCACCAGTTAAAGGAGGACTTTGTTTTGATGCGAAGAATTGGTCTAGATCAGTTCACACTATTTGCATGTTAAGAAAAGTGTTCCGCCAAACCAATTTGGAATTCATAAACTTGTTGAATGATATTAGAATAGGAAAAATTACAGAAACACATTTCAGTATGTTTTATTGCATGAACTAACAGTAGCTTTCTTAAACAAACTCGCGAATAATATTGTAGAAGAAAAGAATGGCATTTTACCAACACAGATATTAACGAAAAATAATGAAGTACGAGAAATTAACAATAGACGATTCGCGGAACTATCAGGAGAGCAACGAAATTACGCAACACAAGATTTATTTTTCTCTCGCGATGATGAAATCCCACAAGAAATAGAGTTTGATGTACAATTACGAGAAAGATTATTACAAGAGATGAACGATTTGGCACCACAAATATCATTGAAAATAGGAACACAAGTGATCGTAACAAAGAATTTGAAAAAACAAAATTTGGTGAATGGATCTAGAGGTGTCATAACAGGTACCGAAACATTTATATTTTTGACTTTAAGGATTTGTACAAAGTGTGAAAAAGTGGGAACTGAAATACTTTAAAAACAGTCAGACAAAAGTGAAATATCCAATTGTTACATTTTATGATGGAACAAAAAAAATTATCAGTTATGATGAATTTGAGTTAAATGGACCAGGTGGATTGTCATTAGCACGAAAAGCGATTCCATTGAAACATGCATGGGCGCTTACAGTACATAAATGTCAAGGATTGACATTGGAAGCTGCTGTAGTGTCATTAACGCACATCTTTTGTCCTGGACTTGCGTACGTAGCGCTGTCACGAGTGCGATCGCATGAGAGTAAGTGTTTGGTTTTATTTCTAATGTGTAGATTTGCAATTGTCTGGGTACGATAGATCGAAACTCGCTTGGGTGAACAGAAAAGCGAAAAAATTTTACAGTGAGATTGATAAGCCAAACAATAAGGATTTGTTCTCACATTTATGTGAAGAGTAAAATGTACAATTATTCTGTCAAGATTGTTATATCTGCAAAAATGCGCGTTTGAATTGATGCCATTGTACGACGCTTCGCCAATTGGTACCTGTGTTGATTACTACCGGCTCCATAACCATCTTGAATAAATTTACCAATGGTTCGCATTATTCTGTATGCAGGACAAAAAGCCATCTATACATTAAAGATAAGCTTATTCTCTTGCCAGTATAGGTTCACGCAGCTCTTTTCTAAGAAAGTACTCTGAAATCATGTCGAGGGTCGTCGCAATCGGTAGCAAGCAGATTTGGAATAAATTTCGTTCTGTGTTCAGTTCCTTGGTCATGCAAGAAAGCTTCCAACTACATATTGGATCAGTCCGCATCAACATTAATACTGTAACCAATCGATCAATAACTTCGTACTTTACCGTCATTTGTAATTTATACAGTTGATTTTCCAAGTAGTTTGGCTATTTGTTAGTTAGCACATAAATTCCTTACAATTGCAACGCACAATCTAGACTGCTGTACAACTATCTTGTGAATTATTTCGATAGGCTGCTTCTTACTCCGTATTCGATCTAATGCGGATAAGATTTCAAACAATCCATGCTGAAAATGCCTTTCCAAGAGAATAAACTCTCTGCTTTCAGAAGTGAACAATGACACTTTATGAATCCCCTTTGCAAAGCAATTGCTATCACTTAAATGTTTAAAACTGTATTAATGTTAATCAATCAAGCTCCTTCTTATTGTTTTATAAAAATATGTCTTCTTGTTTCCCGTTGTAACTCGTAAGTTGAGTTTCTGTCACAAGTTCGCTTACCAAAATTTCATGCAAGAACATCACCACACATCCATTGAATATGAACTAAAACGTGAAAGGGACTTCTGTAACAAATCTGCAACTAAAAGCAACTACCACCGCGGTAAATCACGAAACAAAGGTTTATGCTGCGAATTATGCAATCGTTGGAATCCATACTATGCAAGATTCCTAACACGAACCGAAGTACGCACAGTAACTAAACGAACCTTACGAAAAGTCGCAAAAGGTGACATTAACGACCGTTTTGACTGGATATGCTGATTCCGCTTTTTAAATCAAAAAGAGTATCAATAAAACTTTGCATTCGACAAATACAATTGATATTACAAATATGGTAAACAACTAAATCAAAGAGTACAACTATGACTGCTGGCACCACTGCCCCTTCCATCTCCGAGTACGTGGCAACTGACGTGTTGTTCGATAACATAAACAATCCTGACCGTACGATTCTACAATCTCTAATGTTCTAGTCAAAAGAAAGCTAGCCTTAGGAAGACATTTTGATATGCTCACACTTACCTATAAACAAGAAAAAGAATTAAAAGATGATTTACTTCTCGCAAAACGATACGAAAATGATATTTATGAACGAGTAACCCGAAAAATTGAAAGCGAAGAATTGAACAAAATCTCTACAAAACGTTCAGAATCAGTTGAGGAAGATAAACGAAAAATGCGTACGAATTAAAATAGTACTTACAGTGAAGGTCAATACTACGATAAACTTACTGCACTACAGAATCTAGTAGCAGAGAGAATGAAGCAAGAAATACGACTAGCAGAGGAGTTTGAATTACGAAAGCTCAATGACGCACAAGAGTTTTTAATCAAATCCGAAACGCAGAAATTGGTAAATGCTCGGTATTTGTTTGAGCAAGCAGAACGGAAACGAGCTGAAGAGGAACAAAAAGAGTTCGAAGATCGTAACAAGTGGCGTGACAGAGTACCAGAAGTGGATGAAACGTCATTCTCTTCTAAATTGTCACCAAAGACGCCACTGAAGCAACAGGATTTCTTACACGTACTCTCAGAGACAAGTCATTACACTGATAGTAAGAATACTAAAGCAAAACTAACAACTAGAAAAACATAAAGTGCTGCTCATAATGAGTGTCGATATAGGTGGTGGAGAATCTGATAACATTGTTGTGCATGACACTGACGAGTTTGTTGATTTAGCGAAAGCTTTTGTGGCGAAACATCATCTACCAAACGATGTAATCGAACCACTAACAAATCATATACGCAACAATGTTGAACCACTGTATGAAACATTTACACCGAAACCATCACCTATAGCGAAAAAGAAAACACCTATGTCCACTCCAAAATCCAACTCTAGCCCCACCCGTAAAGTAGATGACAACTACGATTCATATTTACGACACGTAAAGATTCCAACGAAAGAAGAAGTAAGAAAGCAAGCAGTGCCATTCAAGAAGCGTCCACAAAAAAAGAATATTGCAGGAGTTGTAAATTTCTACCAACAACAATATTTCCAAAGTTAAATAAATTAGATTTTTTATACAAACGTTTATCTTCTTCTAGCAACTCTTGGTGCAACTCTAGCGGCCTTTGCTGGTGCCTTCTTTGTTTTGGCTTCAGTCTTCTTTGGGGCAACTGCCTTCTTGACTGGCTTCTTAGCTTTAGCGGCAGTCTTTGTTACCTTAGCTGCTACTTTTTTGGCTACTGTCTTCTTAGCTGCTGCTCTAGTGGTCTTCTTTGGTTTTGTGACTTTGCTAGTGGTCTTCTTAACAGCTGGCTTCTTTGACATTACACCGCCAACTGCTTTATAGTCAATAGTTGGTCTAGCGCGCTTTGTGCTAATAACATTGCTTGAATCGATTTTGCTTGTGATTTTCTTTGTCTCATCAACTGGTGTGCTTCTTTGCCAAACAGTTTGTGTTGGTTCGCTAGACTTCTTGACCATGTTTTCGGTTTGTTTTGATTTGGTTAGCGACTTGCGACTAAGTCATATTTATTGAATAGAAAACAAAGTTGACTTACCAAGCAAACCAAGCAATGTTTTAGGTTGACTACGTAAAAGTATTTTTGCAAAATTTGAACGTTAGATTTTAGAGCTCTTGTTTATCATGACAAAACACCAAACCTTGGAGTTAAGTGGGATGCAACTGGGAAACACGTGGAAGACCGATTAAATGTTAACAGCAATGGAAGACTAAATAATTGAATTATATGAGATTGTGACAAAAAACGACAACTGCATCAATCATATTGAAACGCAACACATCAGTACCGCAAACAAATATTCGATAAAATATTTGCCAATAAAAATATTTTTTAAACATGATTGTATTATTTTGAAAACAACAAGCTAGCACGTAACAAACCGCATCCACAGCGTTCAACTGGTGTTGTAGTCAACCAGCATAACGGTCAGCTTAATAGAACGTTCTGTTTTAACAATAACTTCTGATGAGCACCGAGAAAGAGTCCAGCTCTAATGGAGGTGTGTTGAAAAAGATGTCTAGTTGGATAGCAAATCCGCTGTCATCAAATCTATCTACACCAAAAGAAAGTGACATCAACATGAAGACAGGACACGAAGAACCTAAGCCTGGTCTGCTTTCGAGCATGACAAATTGGATAAATGACGGCAAACACGAAAAACATGACAAACATACACACGATAAACACGAAGAGAAACATATTGAAAAGAAAATAGCATCTCCTGTAGTTTCTCCACGACGCAACGAACGCTCAGAAGCGGCAACGAACACACCACACGTCGACCAACACATTGAACATGTCGTACAAGAAGATGAAATATCAGTCATGTCAGCAGCGTTCAAGTTTGGCATGGATATAAATGAATTTTGCGCGATAAATCATATTGGGATGAACGAAGAGTTGTACAGAGGACAAGTATGCTAATATTATTATTTACTAACACGTAAGAAAATACTGATAAACAATCCCAAGTGGGAGCATACACCACTACCAGAACTACCACCAACTCCAGACTCTGATATAGAAGTAGAGTTTGGTGTTCCAATACCGCGTTCAAACTCTAAAGAACCAACACCAACTTCATCGCGTAGTACAAGCCCTTCAGCTCGTTTTGGCTCGCTTTTGAGTGGAATACAATCAGTTGGGAGTATGACACGAAACGCAGTAATAGGAACAGTTGATTTAACAAAATCAGCAGTAGCGGGAACAATGGACTTGACAAAACATGCAGTTTCTGGAACTGTGGATTTAACAAAGTCTGCAGTTGGCTACATGACAAAACCTATTACTGACGCGTTTGAAAATGAACCAAATAGTCCTACAGAACAACCTGTAGAGCATGAGCGGAAAAGAAGACCATCTGCACCTCCGTCGTTGGTTCGACAATTCAAAACACCAGAACTGGCAAATGCAAAACAAGGAACAGTCTTACCAACAACTGGACATTTGGATAAACTAAATCGAGTGTTACCACTAAGACATCAGAATGCTACGTGGCAGCTCATATACAGTACTCGAGAACATGGTACCAGTATTCGAACACTATTTGATAACTCTCAACGACGAGGAGGGTCCTCGCTATTGATCGTACAAACAACTGATGAGTCATATTTTGGAGCATATTTACCAGACCCACTGCAAGATTTTAACAAGTATTACGGATCCGGAGAAACGTTTGTTTTCACATTCCAACCAGAATTCAAAACGTTCAAATGGACAAAAGCAAATGAATCCTTTTTACTAACAAATATGGTTGGCGGAATAACAATAGGAGCATCGAAAACATCCACAGATGAATACGATGACACTCCTGAAGGACTATGTGCTATCTATATTGATAAAGATTTGATGCAAGGATCAAGTTATAGTTGTCATACATTTGGAAATTTGGAACCACTATCAAAGACACAAGATTTTGAAATTGTTGCTATCGAACTTTGGGGATTTGAAGTTGTTAAATCAACTGCAAAAACAACACCTGGTTTGGAGACTACACTTTCAATGGAGACTGGAGATGGCGTACGATCACGGTCGAATAGTACTTCATCTCAAAAAAATGATGTAGAAGAGTAAAGCAACAATTCAACAATTTATTCATTGCTCACGAGAACATTGTTGAGATGCTGCTTATGGGTTTTGCAGAAACTCCTTGTACGTTACCAAACGCTTGTGCTTGTCGTTGACTTACGTGGTACTGTTGATATTGTATTGTACTTGTTGATTGACGAACAAACTGGGTTGGTTGCGTAGCGACATGGGAACTGCTTGACGTAAAAATTCTAACGGGTTGCGGCTTGTGTACGTTTGGGACAGGTACAGAAATAGGAACATCAATGCTTGTAGATCTTGGAGTTACGCTGAATTTTTGGTATGACTGTTGTGCTGGTACGTTATCAACATGCTCTGTTCTTGGATTGGCTGACGAGATTTGCGATAGTTCATGCTTGTTTGTGTCTTGAACAGGTGTTGCAAATAGTTGAGTAGGTGTAATAGGAGATGGTGTTTGTATATATACTGGTGTTCTTGGGAGATCATCTGTTACAGTGCTCGTTGGTGTTCTTTGAAGTCCTTGTGCTTGGACAAACTTGTGAAAATCCTTGTAGTCTACATTTTGGTCAAACGAACATTGAACTTCACCATGACGTGTAAAGATATCTTTCAATCTACGAATGTACAAATCAGCTGCATGCTATTCATGTTAGGTTTGAAAAGATTAGTCTTACTCTTCCGCCAACATTAACTCGAGTGAGTTCACCAGTTGGGTACGTAATAGCGACGCTGAACGTTCCGTTTGTTTCATTTGGTATGCATTGCACGTTCCATCTTTTCTTATCGTCTTTGGTTCGAAACTTGATCAATCGTACTTGGTTATGCGGCTTGTTGTTGACATAGAATTCGAAATTTTGCAAGAATTGTACCGGATTGTATTCTATGCTTTGTCTTCGTGGAAAGTTTTGTTCAAAGGTTTGTTGATTGGTTTTTCCTAAAAGTTTTCTTCTGACTGGTGGTGGTTCTTCAGAGTCTTCTTTACATATGTATTCCAATACTTTGTGATCTCGCTTCTTTGGGCTCACAGGTAAAGCGTTTTCGTCTACAGATTGTCAGCGATATGGATTCAACTTACATGTAGCAGACAAACTTCTTGGGACTGGTCTATTCTTTCTTCTACGTCTCGATACCTTTGGATTGTATTGTATTTCATTCACAGCTTTGACTACTTTCTGATCAGGATCCAAGCAAATATCTCTATTGATTGCATGCTAGAGTTTAGTCAGTGAATAGATTCTTACTGTGACATGTTGCAATACATTCAAACGCAAAGATGTTTGTTCGTCTTCAGTTAGTGAAGAGCGTGTGCGATCCAAGTGAGGAAAATGTTGATCGATAAAGCAATTCACATCGGACAACAATGCATTTCTATCGTTCTTCAAGAATAACTTTTTTCCAATCGCCTCCTAATAAATTTTAGTTATATGTTTAAGAATTCTTACATTTGAAAGTTTTTCCTGGCTCTGTAACTCTGTGTATCGAACATCAACTACTAAAGATCCATCAACATACTCTAGATCTTCAAACGTTGATAGCTCTGATAGAATTTCTGGCGTCAAGCGACACTTGGTGATCTCTTCCAAAAGTCTGAACGTGGTGTAGTTGTATTCAAATTCCATTGGCAAACTTGAACTATTGGGTACCTCAAATGTAAAATGCAAAGCATACAGTTTGATGAGCAGTGAAGTATTCATTTTTCCAACGTCTAGGATATTTTCCATTTCGAATGTATTCTTTGGTTCGTTGATTGAGACGTGATTGCTTTCGCACAGGAAATAGTTTTGTTTGTGTTGTGCATGATGAAGCATTGCATCGCATTCCCAATCCAATTCTGCGTATTCCTCTTGGAATCCCTTTGGTTTTGAAATATCAGTGATTTTGTTCGCGTCGATTTTTGTTTTTTTGTTGGCGTCCAGCACAATCTTGATGGGAGTCACCTCTGATCGATTCATCTTGGTAAATTTAGCTTGAATAATGTTAGTTCTTCGTACCATACGTGCTGTCTAAGGTTTTTTCAGATTCAAAAGTTTTGTTGAAGGTGTCCAGGACGGCAAGAAAGAGACAAAAACTTTCAAACAAGCGCTGAATGGTACTATTAACTGTAGTGACTTTGAAAAGTAAATAAACGAGAATTATAGACCTACCATTTTATTCGCAATAGGAATTTCAATATTTGTGCTCTAATTAGTTCGCGGGCCTATTTTAGCATCACCTTATACCCAGCTGCATCTGCACTAGCTCTTGCGTTCTGCTCTTCGCGTACTCAATAAACCTTGTGCTGTGCAAGTCCGATTTGTAACGTGTTAAAACGGCTACAAACTTTTTCTGAAAACAAGTCAACACTATGTCAGGAGAAGACGAGTTATACGATGTTCAATCGAGTCTCTCCCTTCCCAAGGAAGAGGAGAAAATTCTAGAACTGTGGGAGCGCATCGACGCCTTCCAAACAAGTTTGAAAAAGAGTGAGGGAAAGAAAGAATATTCTTTTTATGACGGACCACCATTCGCGACTGGTCACCCTCATCACGGTCACATTTTGGCCGGTTTCATCAAAGATATTGTCACACGTTATGCACACATGACAGGACACCACGTCGAAAGACGCTTTGGTTGGGATTGTCACGGACTTCCCATCGAGTTTGAGATCGAAAAGATGTTGGGAATCAAAACAAGAGAACAAGTTCTCGAACTTGGTATCGCGAACTACAACGCAGAGTGCAGAAAGATTGTTATGAGATTCTCTTCCGAATGGAGAAAGACCATCACACGTCTTGGACGTTGGATCGACTTCGATAATGACTACAAAACAATGGATACAAACTTTATGGAATCTGTATGGTGGGTGTTTTCACAACTGTACGAGAAAGATCTAGTATATTCTGGTTACAAAGTCATGCCATACAGCACTGGTTGCACAACACCATTGTCAAATTTTGAAGTATCACAAAACTACAAGTCAACAAAAGATCCAGAAGTTGTCGTCTCATTCCCATTGGTCGATGAAGAAGAAACTAGTTTGATCATTTGGACAACTACACCATGGACACTACCAAGTAACTTGGCCGTATGCGTTCACCCAGAAATGGAATATGTCAAGATCAAAGACAGTCAAACAAATCAACAACTCATCTTGGCAAAGGCTCGTCTAGAAGCGTACTACAACAAGAAGAACAAGAAACAATATACTCTACTTGAAGGTCCATTCCCAGGAAAGACACTCAAGGGACGTCGTTACAAACCATTGTTCAACTATTTTGCACACTTGGCCGAAAATAACGTCAATGTATTCTCAGTCTTAACTGATACATACGTTACAAGCGAGAGTGGTACTGGTTTGGTACATCAAGCACCAGGTTTTGGTGAGGACGATTACAGAGTCTGCTTGGCTCACGGAGTCATCACTGCCACCAACATTCCATGTCCATTGGATCCCAATGGTAGATTCATCGACCCAGTTACCGACTACAAGGGTGTTTACTTGAAGGATGCTGACGAACAAATCTGCAAGAGACTCAAAGATGAAGGACGCTTGATCAGCAAGGGAACTATTGTTCACGAGTACCCATACTGCTGGCGTTCTCAAACACCATTGATTTACAGAACTGTTCCATCCTGGTTCGTAGCTGTGACAAAGATCAAGGATAGATTGGTCAAGAACAACGAAAACTCATACTGGGTTCCATCATTTGTTCAAGAAAAGAGATTCGCAAACTGGCTCAAGGACGCTAGAGACTGGAGTATCAGCAGAACCAGATATTGGGGCACACCCATCCCCATCTGGGCATCTGCCGACATGGAAGAAATAGTCGTTATCAGTTCCATCAAACAATTGGAAGAACTCAGTGGAAAGACAGGAATCACTGACTTGCATCGCGAGTTCATGGATGACATCACTATCCCATCGAAGAAAGGAAAAGGTGAACTCCGCAGAGTAGAAGATGTATTCGATTGCTGGTTCGAGTCTGGTTCTATGCCATACGCTCAAAAGCATTACCCATTCGATAACCAAGAGAACTTCAAGCAGACTTTCCCAGCAGATTTTATCGCTGAAGGTTTGGATCAAACTCGTGGTTGGTTCTACACTCTTTTGGTTCTTGGAACAGCATTGTTCGACACAGCTCCATTCAAGAACTTGATTGTTAACGGTTTGGTACTTGCAGAAGATGGTCAAAAGATGAGCAAGAGCAAGGGTAACTTCCCACCACCAATGGAAGTCATTGACGAGTTCGGTGCTGATGCACTACGTTTGTACTTGATCAACTCACCTGTAGTAAGAGCTGAGCCTCTCAGATTCAAGAAAGAAGGTGTCAAGGATGTAATCAAGGATGTTCTATTGCAATGGGTCAACGCCTACCGCTTCTTCGTTCAAAACGCCAAGAGATACAAGAAAGAGAAGGGCAGTTTGTTCACATCAGACGACGCAGCAGCTCTAAAGCCAACCAACGTCATGGACAAGTGGATCACTTCACTCACTCAATCACTCGTATCATTTGTACATCAAGAGATGGCCGGCTACCGTTTGTACACTGTCGTACCAAAACTAGTTGATTTCATTCAACAACTCACAAATTGGTACGTACGTATGAACAGAAAGAGATTGAAGGGAGGTGAAGGTGACAAAGACTGGTATGAATCATTGGCTACCTTATTCAGAGTGTTATACACTTTGGTACGCACAATGGCACCATTTACACCATTCTTGGTTGAAATGATGTACCAAAACCTCAGACAACTCGTTCCCAAGGAACAACGTGAAGATAGTGTCCACTATCTTGAAATTCCACAACCAGACGACTCAGTTGTCGACAAGGACATTGAACGTGCCGTACTTGACATGCAACAAGCAGTTGAAGCTGGTCGTTTGTGCAGAGACAAGAAGGGAATCAACTTGAGACAACCAGTGAGCGAGTTTGTTTTGGTTCACACCGATGAAACGTTCGTTTCCAACGTTCTCAAGTTGCAACAATACGTCAAGGAAGAGTTGAACTCTGTAGACGTCAAGGCCACCACTGAAGTCAAATCATTCATCAACTTGAAGGGTGAGGCAGAGAATGGTGTATTGGGTCCACGTTTGGGTAAGAAACTACAATCCATCAGAAAGAAGATCGACGCATTGACACATGACGACGTTGCCGCCTATGTCAAGAATGGAGAGATCGAAATTGAAGGTGAGAAGATCGTAGCAGGAGACATCAAGGTCATTTCACAATTCGTTGGAGATTCTGAAAGATACTTCAACACCGGATGTGATAATGGTGCCGTCATTTTGATGAACTTTGTACTAGATGACAACCTAAGAGCTGCCGGTCTAGTTCGTGAAGTTTGTGCCCGTGTACAACAAGCAAGAAAGAAGGCAAACTTGGTTGTTGAAGATCTTGTTGATGTATACTTTAGCGGAGCCAAGGTAGACACATTAGAAGAGAGACAAACCGAAATGCGTGGATATTTATCAAACATGAACTTGTTCTACAAAGCAGAGCCAAAAGGAGAAGTCATCATTGAAGATGTCGACGAAAATGCAAAGGTTGTACTTGTAAGAAGATCATAAATTTATACAGGTGCATCTGCACTTTCATCAGCCGAGTGGTTTGCAACATCTATTACTTCTCCAAAACAATTTCCATTTGACAAACTAAATCTTGGCCGTTCTTCAACTGGAGAAGTAGCTTTGAAATTATATTCTACATGTACTTGTGTTATGTTGGTTTCTCTTGCTGATAGCGGTGAGAACAATGGATTTGATTGTGTTCGTTTAAATGTTGGCGAAATGACAACCATATCTGAAGTTAATGGAAGAGGACTATTCATAAAATCGATAGGTTCCTCATTGACTTGATTAGGTTGAACATTATTACTTTCATCTGCTGTTTCAGTTTTCCGTAATTGTGATCCACTCATTGTACGACCTAATCTTAATGAATCCATCGAAAGAGACCTCCGTAGTTCTGCAACTTCCTCTGGACTCATTGGAATTTGTATTGGTGATTCATCTGGATTTACTGGCTGCCTAAACGATTTTTTACTTGGTGTTCTTTGCAGTTGTGCTAATCGCGCACTTGGAGAAGTTTCTTCTGTAGGTTTTGTAGGTGTTACTGTCGCTCGGGGAACAGTTGATTGTACTGTGAATTTGAACGAGTAATTAAATTTAACAGACTCTTCTGGGAATGCTTCTCGAACACTTGTTCTCGCGCTATTTAATACAGAAGAGTCTTCATCATTTGTTGTATCTGTATCTCGATAATCGCTTTGATTTGCAATCGAGTTGATTATCTCTGCATGACTCGCAATTTTGTTACTCCGTGTTGACATTTCAACTCTTTTAACAAAGAATGAAACATCATTGGCTTTCCATCGACTTGATAGAGTTGGTTCAATTGCAACTTTTTTGTTACATGCAGCACTAGATAGTTATATATTATAAAAGAACGTACCATATCCCTTTAGATTTGAGTTTTAGTTCTGGTACAGTTGTAGTATCTGCTTCTTTTCTCTTCATCATTAAATGTTGATACGTAGTTCGCTTCTTTATTACTAGATTGTTAAATGAACAAATGGAACCTACTCAAAAAGTAGTGGAAGAATACGAGGTGCACTAGTGACCCAACTACAACCAATTCGATAATTGCAAATGCCAATACAATCGAAGCATGCGCATAGGCATTTGAAAACCAATACACCGCAAACACTATCATATTAGCGAAAGAATCCAATTTACCTCTAGATTTAAAATCATCTATCTCTACGAAACAATCAATGAACAAGTATACTTTCACCAAACAAGAAAAAATCAATAAATAAAAAGTATCATTCAAAAAGATCAAAAACACTGGATAGTTTCGTTTTCCAATACAAGTGTTTAGCCACCTGCAATGATGATCAAATCCAATCACGCATTTGTCGCACAATTTGCAGTGCTTACTTGATTTATCACTACAGCGTAAGAAAAAAAAAAACAGCGTACACGCTACTTTCGCAAAAATCACATGTTGCCGATTCAGAATCATTAACATCATTTTGTTTTGTTAAATGCGGATCGGCTGGATTGACAGAACTAATAATGATATTTGTAACAACTGATGTTATCAACATGACTCCGTAAATCTATACGTTAATTTCCATGCTCACCATCTTACTATAGAAATTGGAATTGTCGCATAAGGATGTGGAAATGGTCCAATAAATAATGGATATTCAATCACTAGTAGTAGTAACCCAACCCATGTAAGAATCTGTAAAGGGTCCCAAGGAAATTCATACCCTCTATTTCTTCTACCTTTTTTTCGTTGCAATCCAAACTAGTTGTTAGCTAATACGAGTTCGTACCTTGGACGCTCCAGAGCACATACAATTTTTATGGTCAACTACAAGTTACAAAAGCAAGTTTAATTTTCTTATTGTTAGTATGATTACTTGGTACTTACTTTTATCGTTTTTATCTTGTGGAATTTTGGGCGGATGCGTCGTTGGTGCGATAAACATTGATGGTGTTTGTCCAAATTGGAAAGTTGGTCGTATGGGTGTAGGTATGATTGGTGATGCAGTTGAAACTGGCTGTACTAGCGTTAAAAAATGTTTTCGTTCTGGTTCTGGTGTTTTCTCTACAATTAATTGTCGTATCAGTTGTCTATCTTGAACACTCACAGAATTTGCATCTTTGATGTATTGCAGTAAAATATTCCCAATTTCAGACTCTGGTCCTACAAATTAGAAAATAGTAATTTCATACTGTTAATAGTTTCTATGGAAACGTTGGCAGATCCATTATTTCGTTTCTTTTTCGAGTACACTTTGAACGGATTTGATATTTTTGTCATCAGTAAACTTAGGTCTGTCCCTCCTATTGAACCATGTATCGTTATGCGTAACGCGAAATCTTGTTTTCCGTGGTGGTACGAAGTATCTGTAAATTTAACTTTGAGTGTACCTTCTCCATTCTTTATATCTGTTTTTGTGGTTCCCGTTATTGTTGAAAGATTGTCTTTTGTTATTTCTTCTTTTGTTGTGGAATTAATGAGCGTTATTTGTGCGACTAGAGGGTCCATTGTTGCTAAAGATCCGGAACATTTTAACGAAAATCGATACATGTGCGTCAGGTATAGTTCTTTTGGAACTGTCGTGTTTTCAGAAGTTGATTTTGAGTGAAGTGTTATCGCAACGTCACCTAAACCGGAAGAAGCATGATCCACATGTTCTGTCGTCCACGAACTGTGTGTTAGAATTGAACATTGATTGCGAACCTGGTCTCTGACATGTTGGTTCGAAAAAGTTTGCTAGATTACAAAACAGAAATAGAAATACTTAGGCAACAGCTGGTTCGTTTGTATTTGCAATAGTTTCTACATGCTTAGCTTGTTCTTCCTTGATTACATGGCTTGTAGGATTTCTATCGATCGATTCATAAAGCTGGATTACTGATCCAATCAAGAAGCCCCAAGATCCCCAAAACGTGCTCAAGGCACTTTGATAAGCAGTACCGTAGTTTATCTGACTACTGTAACCTAACGCTCCACATAGTGTGAAACCAACAGCTCCAACCAAGTTCCAAAATCCAATGTGCCATCCAATAGCTTTCAAATTTATGAATTTCCACCACTTGTCTTGCGTTTCGTACATGATCAATAAACTGCTGATAATGAAACCACAACCTCCGACAACTTGAGGAGTCCAATATAATCCAATCGCTACGCCAGAAAGAGCGTCTTCGATCGCTCCTGGTACAACTCCTGTGATGACAGATATTTCGAAAATTGTGGCACCTATTAGTTGAGCTATTGCAGATAGTGTTCCTAAATCTCGAATATTAAATTTCAATTTGTACAAGTGGTAAAGCCGCCGTTTTTGTGGTTTGAAATCAAAATCTACTTTTAGTGCTTGCGAATGTAGAGCCTCGATTAATGCTAATATAGCACCGAACTGGAAAATCGTGCCACCGGCAAATGCTGTCCAAATTTCAGCATCAAAGTAGTTTTCAAGTTGTGGATTTGCGTACGGTAAAAAAATGAAAAATCCATTGACGCACCAAACGATTGATCCCACAGTAAAGAAAATTGCAACCCACCACGATATATTCATAGGCTGTATTAAGTGTTTCCAAGAGGGCACTTTTGTTCGTATTTTATCATTCAACTTTCGTTTGTCGTGTTCCGCTTTAGGAGCATGAATTTCAATGTTCTGTCTTCCTTTGCGATGATTTCTTGCGGTCCAATTTAGGTGTAAATTTTCGTGTTGGTTGTGTTGAAACTTTGCATGTGTTGGATGTATTAGTCGTCTTGTCGATTTGTGTCCAGCACCATGTGGTTCTGTTATTGTATTATGTTGCAGTGTATCTAGATGGAATTTTGCTGCTGGTATAGTATCTGCAACGGTGATAGTGTGGTCTGTTTTGCTTTCCATTTTGTTGAGTTAGTAAAAATAGAAAGCAAGCTAAAAAGAGAAGCGGATTTGTGAGTGACAGCTATTTAAGCAGAGCAATCTCTGTACAATAGTATTTCAGAATCATGACAAGAGTTTTAATCAAATACAAACGAGATAAACCTTGACCTCATAGGAACAGGATACATTCTAAATCGCTGAGAATCAAACACCCAAATATAACCTAACGCTGGAAGTGCGACAACGTTATCACTTACTTGTACCATACACTCTCGATAGCTTCTAACTTGAATTGAAACATGATGGATCTCTTTATGATCTTGAATAACCTGTAAGGTCACAAAGAGATAGTCCAACAGTAAAATCGTACCATTCTTCATCACTACTATATCCTTGCAGTTCAACAACGGAGCATCCACTGTGTAGTGCTCAAAGGAATCCGTATCGATAAAATACTTGTACAATTTTTTCTCGTAATAGCACATTAGTACTCTTGGTTCGTATTCTGCGAACCTCCCAAACTTTTCGTGCGGAACGCTTCTTACAAGTCGAAATGAAGAGTCAAATATATGAATTTTTTCGTGGGCCTCTCCCAGCACAAACGTGCCATCGCTCAGCTTGAGGATAGACGTCCACGGTGCATGAGTTACAGGATATGTTGTATAGGTCTGTCGATTATAGATACAGGACGGAGAACCACCCATTAGAAGCCGTCCATCGTTTAGTTCATAACAATGCGTAAGTTCGTCCGAGTGAAACTCGTTGTACGTTTTAATTAGTTTGCCAGTTCTACTGTATTCGTGCCAAAGCTCTTCTTCTGGCTCAATCATAAAGTTACCGTCTTTTAATTGCCAAAAGTCAGACGGTCCACAAAAGTCAAACTCGAATGTGACCTCTTGCGTTTGTGTGAATACGTTAAAAATGTATGTGTCAGGGTTTTCATACAGTACAACTCTGCCATTCCATTTTCTTTCTCTTTTTTCTCGAAGTTGTTTTTGCAACAGAGTCGTTAGTAGATGTAGGCTGGCGCAACTCGCATTGTCCAGTTGAAATGTAACAGTAGCATGTAGTCCTGTCGGAGTCTTGCGTCGTTGTGGTTCATGGTTGATTTTCATGTGAACTTTACTAAGCGCAAATACTAGTTTTATGTAGGCCTATGAAGAAACTTAGGTTGTCCTTAACTTGCGATGTACTGAGCATCTTATAGTTCATGAGGGCTGTGTCATTCATTCCATTCAAATATTAATGTATCGCATTTTCTCAACTTCAAAGTAAGTCATTGGTAACGTATTTGATGCCTCGCTTCTTGAGTGAAAAGCTGATCTATTCGACAAAAAGACTATTGGTATAGCTAGACATAATTCAGCTATCTAAGAACAACTAGGTGGTACACAGCTATTTATAAACTGTGTGAAAGTCGCGTGAGTATCAACCAATAGAGCCCAGAGCTGATTGATGTCTTACGCATGGTTAAATATCGCTCCTCATCCAAGATACTCCACTTCGCCAGAAAGTTAAAATGTTCTATGAACACAGTAAGATCAAAGATATTAATATTGCTACTAGTTTCGCTAGGGTTGCTAGTAGTAATCAAGTCTAAATTATTTAATTCCTATGCGCTACTGGCCGATCTAGATGCTGTTTCACCATTGAAAAATAGCTATCCACCCAATTTTGTTATTATGCAACACGCAGCTAAAGTTGTATCGTATTATGAATCACGAAAACACAGCATCATTCCGTATAATATAACAGACACATTTCCCAGAACGAAAAAAACATTAAACAACATGTTTGATCTCCCCGATCCGATCACAGATGGAAGAAAAGGAGCTGTTAACAAAGTTATTTGGCAAAATCCACAATACGAAAGTCCAGCAAGGTTCGCGGTAGTTTTAGCGTTCGCTCCACTACAGCTACACTCAGTACTGCTCCTCATGTCGTATTGGACATCAAAGTTCTCACCGTGTGATGTACTAGAGAAGAGCGACAAGAACTATCCAATCTCGTTGGTGTTGTCATTTGACAATCAAGTAGAAGATCCAACCAATGTTTTGGCTCTTTCACATTTCACATCTTTCATCTCAAACAATCCTGCATTTTTGCAGTGTTTCCGAGATCTAAGAGCTGTGAGTTTAGGTGTACCAAGTAATTTAGGTCGATTGGAAGGTGCGGCTTCAACATTTTTCAGTATGGTAGCTAGGCTTGGTGGGCTCGGCTACACAGCGTTTTTTGTGAACGAACCTGATGTGTTGCCGATTCGAGCGAACTGGTTGTCAGGACTATTTACTGAATTTAAAAGAGTCCATTGTGGTATTGATGGACTTTGGCAATTGGGAAGCGCATCCATGTGCGACGTCAGATATGGAGAGATCCAAACTCGCATGGATTTACACATCAATGGAAATTCTATGTACGCTCTTAATTGCCCAGGATTTTTGGCCTTTTTAGAGAATGTTAAAAAGACGTACCCTATTGGGAGCTCATGCAAAACAGTTCCTGGCTGCGCGACTGGTAGAATGTATGAAGATGGTTATGATCATACAATGTACCAATTTCGAGAAAGAATCGATTCTTTCGAGTATACTCGCTGGATTCTCCCACGATTTGCCTATTCTCATTTTATTTTGAACTTGTGTGAGGATAGATACAATGGCACAGAATTAGCTGTAGTTCATGATGATGTACTACTCGTTCACAGCAAATACTTTCGCTTTTCCGAGGAAGAGTTAGTTCTTCGAGATATTTACGTTGAGCACGCAGGAAGACTTCCAACAATGCAGGAACGACAAAAGCATTACGTTCGGCTAAAGTCCAAAGAGTTGGAGCCATACACTCTTAGAGTTATCGTTTGCCAACAGACATCACAGAAAACCGAGCTCGAGTGCATTACAGAGATCAATGACAAAGATTCTACCATTCTAGCTAAGCTAGAATCAAGCAAATATCTTGGTGTTCCTGGTGCAAACCATGTGTTGTATCAACGAGAATCGCTAAACGGAATAACTCCTGCATCAATATCGCTCGCTAAAATAGCTCCAATTCCACAGAACGTTTTAACCAAACTACCATTGTGGAAAGATCGTTATCCTGGAGAACTCTACGCATGGAGTGTTGATCTTCATGCATCACCCACATCTTGCAATATACCTATCCTACGAGAAATAGGTGTCGTGCTGCATACAGAGGTGGACTTTCCAAACTGTATCTACTTTGGTGTTTGCAGAACAGAGAGGCTAAAGAGCTTTGGTTATCATAACATGAAAGGTGAACCATGGGCAGGTTTCTCGCTAGACAATCCAAATCCCAAAGAGCAGAAGCACAATTTTGCGCTAGCATACAAAGATGATGATGAGATGAGAAGAGTCGATTTTGTTATCTGTTCACATCCATCTGCAAACTGTGAGTTGTTTGTAGCACTTAATAAGCCAATGATTATCTATCCAACAACTAGGTTAGAGTTTGGAAGAGCAGACACTGGTATCGATTGGCGTTTGCAGCACATTCACAAGTACAAGGATGAGAAAGATGAGTTTCATCATTCTGCACGATGGAGACAATGGGTTATGACGCTGAAAAATCTTGTAGCCTCAGGTCAAGCCATCGTAGCAGCCAATAATCGCTATGATATCGAATACATTCGGTACCATACCGGTATCAAAGGTTACTACTTGCCGAGTTGGTGTGGTAACTATGACTGTTCCTATGGTGACCCAGCGAAGCGTTATGAATGGTTTGGATGCTCTTTAGATTGGCGTCACATGCCACTTCGCGAAGAAGTTTTGATAGGACCATATCGCATGAATTTGGATCGTACGCGCTTCGAGTTGAAAACGTACAAATCTGAAATGGATCATCCTATTCTCCAGGCCATGAAAAAAGCTGTAGACAATCAACCCACTGGTGTCAAAAAACCAGTGAAACTCGCCATCATGTCTGAGATTTTGACGGACATAAGTCCTGACAAACTAGTGTTCCATCCGGCTATTGTGATCATGCCGTACCAAGTCTCGACAATGTCCTTGTTCGAGTACTATCGCTTGTGCATACCATTGTTTGCACCTTCAGTTGAGCTTTTATCCAACTGGCATAGAGAGCATGGTATTCTTTGGGAGCGTATCTACGGTAATCCAAAACGTCAAGTAGATTTACTCTCAAGTGAGGAGTTGATGCGCACTAGAGGTGTTCCTGATCCAAATAGTGATACAAATGAATCTTTCCGGTACTGGATCAAGTACGCCGATTGGTACACTTGGCCTCACGTCACACTCTTTGACTCTTGGGAACATTTGATATTACTACTCCAAACTGTAGATTTGAAACACATTAGTAACTTGATGTACCAAGAAAATCAGAGGTTACGCGAAGAACTCAAATTTAATTGGTCCAAAGTCATAAGAGATTTAGCTATCTCTAGTGTAAAAGAATAATTACTGTACATACGTGTTCATTCCATATCATCGGCTAGTAAATCGTCCAACAAATCTAGACCGTGTAATGATGCTGCGTTTGTTCTACATTGTTAGACGTTTGGTTATCGTAGTTACCGTTTGCGTGGTGTTTCCATGCTCTTTGTTTGTTTGTGTGGTGATAATAGTATCGGTTCGATTTGGTCAGGTGGAGTGATTGCTCTTCTACTTGACTTTTCCATCTCTTGTACTTTTTTCTTGTACCCATCACGATCAAGTTTTAGTTCTGTTATTGTTTGTTCCATTTGCCTAATTTTGTCTTTCTTTTCGTTTAGTACACGTAGAAACTGAGAGTAGAGCATAGATTCGAGTTCATCCTTTTCTTTGATGACACGTTGTGATAGTGTTATTGCATCATCTCTTTCATTAGCTTTGACTTGGAGTTTTGCATTTTTAGTCTATTTGTTAGTCATTGTCACTGATTTAAAGTACCTCCAAACTAGTATTTCTTTCGAGTAATTCTTTAAAAATGATCATATTGGCAGACGCATGTTCTGACTTTTTCAGTTGGATTTCTGCTGCAGTGAATAGACCCGTTTGTTTCAAGTGGAATTTAACTACAAACTATTTGTCAGTTTAAGAAATTTTAGTACTGTTGCCATGTTTGTTTTCTCATTGATTTTAAAATCGTAAGCATATTTTGTTCCCTCCTTGTCGCATCGCTCCAGTGATTCTTTTAATAAATTATTATAATTTGATATCGTATGTTTGGTTTTAATTTCATTAAAAGAACCTGTCTATGTGAGTCTATTTTCATAAATTGTACATTTAGAAAACCAAACGTGCGAACCATCAGTTACAGTCATTTCCAAGTGCGAATACTCCTCGTTTTCTGTTTGGAATTGACATCGCACGACCACTGTCTTGTTATTGTCAATAACAAACTCGTTGATGCATGACATCGTTAGAATTCTTGGCCAACTCTGCAAAAGCCACAAAGTTGATTGAACTAAAATGGATGAACAAAGCCTAGCATTGAATTTCACACTTGCGCAGCAATGCCACGAGAATGATATCGCAGAAGTTGTACTCGTACACGAGCCTGGAATAGAGGCACTTTTTGGTTCACTGCATGCAAGCGGAAGCTTGTTTGAAAAACCAGTTAATTTGAACAAAGCGAGAGAAAACCACAAAATGTTCCGAGACGTGTTGAAAAGACGTAACATCACTGTTTTAACTGTCCGTGATGTGTTAGAGATGCACTGCGAACGTAATTTTAAGTATCGCGTAGAGCTAGAGGTATGCTACCGTTTTTAACCTCACAAAAATTAGGATTTAGCGCTGGACGGTCTACGGTACCAATTAGAAACCATGGAGAACGATTTTGAACTCACCCAACAACAAATTCATTTACTTTCCAACACATACAAGCGTGAGTGCTTACAATCCCTATCAACAAACGATTTGATCGACATTATTATGATGGGTCCAACTGTACGTTTGATTCCAGAGTCTATCAACAATCCACTCGTATGCTTTTCCATCAACTTTTCTAACATGGTAGCGTTTGGAAAAACTCTCCATGAAACCATTATTGAACTTGACTTTTACTCGTGATCAACAAATCGTTACCAACAGAGGTCTTGTTATTGCCAATATGGGTTCATTGCAACGCAAGAGAGAAACTCAAATCATGAAATACTGTTTCAAGAAACTTGGTCTTCAAGTCTTGGGAGAAATAGAAAGTCCAGGACTTTTAGAAGGCGGAGATTTTATAGCAGTATGTTTTCCATTTTTCATTTTTAACATTTGTCTAGGCAGGTGCTGATTTGTGTTTCATTGGTGTTGGACTTCGTACAAACGAATTTGCGACAAATCAAATGTTAAATAACGATTGGTTTGGAACGCGTCGTGTTGCCGTTGTCCGTGATATCTTTGATTGCGATCAACAACGTATGCATTTGGATACCGTATTCAATGTCGCCAGTCACAACGTTTGTGTCATGCTAGAAACACTTATTGGAGATAACAGTCCTGAACGTCGATTGGTAACCGAGTACACACGTGGTACAGATGACAAGTACTATGTTTCAAGAACAGATATCGAACTTGCAAGATACGTAAGAGAAGAAGGTTACCAAATTGTTCCAGTTACTGTTGAGCAACAAGGAAATTACGGTATCAACTTTTTGAACGTTGGAGAGTCTACGATTGTTGGTGTAGATGAGTCAACTGCACGTACTTTATTATCATCAGGAGTGTTTGATGGAAATATCGATTTGATTGACTACTCTGGTATGACTACCATGTACGGATCTGTACATTGCTGCTCTCAAGTGTTGAAGAGAAGAAACGCATCAGTGAACGCCAAATTCCATGAAGTGAAGCCAGTGGCCAACATTTCAAGTGATTTTGCTCACAAGAAAGGTTGCGTGTTGGTTGGCCCAAGTTATGTTCTCTCTGCCAATCGTGTAGAACGCAAAACAGAAGAACTAACTGCTCGTACGCCAGACACTCAAAACATTTTTGCCAACAGTAGTGTTTTGACACGCATCAGGAGAAACTTTTCCAAATTGCATCAAATGCTAGTAGAAAATGGAATTTCTACAAACGTTGTCGCACATTACCCACACGAGAAGACACCATGGGGTATTTTTGCTAGTCACTCTGTCGTCACTGGATTAGACGAAGGTGCATTGTTCACTCCATTAGACGAGAAGCGTTTACCAGAACGCAAAGACCGTTTGGTGAGCTTGTTCTCTTCCATCGATAATGGCAAGTCAAAGATTTTGGAATCATCCACCAAGTGTTATGGTGCTGCCTCTTTGGTTGTCGATAAGAACAACAAGAAGATTTACTGGGCTTCAGAGCCAAACGAACTTTTACACGATCGTGATATTCACTTTTTCAATGTTACAAAGCAACCATCACAAACATTCAACGCTGTGTTGGATCAATACTACACTAACAGTGTATTGTTTATTGCCGAAAAGTTCTTTGTGATCTGCAGCGAACTCATATCAGGAGATAGTGTTAAGAAAGAGTTGGAAAACACTGGAAGAACTTGCATTGAAGTAACAGAACAACAACGCAACAATTTTGCTGTTAATGGTTTGATTGAACTACAAAATGGCGAAGGTCAAACTATTCTATTTGCATCAAGAAATGCATGGAAAGAATTATACAACCATCAAGACACATTGAACAAGTTGTACCCACAAAGAATTATCGTTGCCGATGTTAACGAGATTGAAGCACAATTGGGAGGTTCTTTGAACGATCTTGTGTCACCACTATAAATTTATTTTTTCTTGCTCAAAATGAGTTGTTCTGATGTTTCCACTGCAAGTTTGAAATGAGAATCTGGATCCTCGAAAACTTGTTGGAAGTATTTGTTAAATTTGGCAACTTCTGCACCATCGATGATTCTGTGGTCAACAGTACCAGTTACTTTCATTTGAGTTTGAATGACAATTTGGTCATCTACTACAGCAGGTACCTTTTTTGTTGCACAAATAGCCATGTAAACAGGTACATTTGCAAAACTATTTTGTTAGATGATTTTGAGAAACATACGGTGTTGGTGGGATGAGTGCCTCCTCTACTCCAAGTGGTCCTAAACTAGTAACAATACAAGATCCAAATGGGAATGCATTAACTCCAAGAGCAGGAATTGAAACACTAAACGTTAAAAATGAAAATGAACCATACCCAGCAGCAGATGATAGCCATCCTGCAAAATTGACAATATATTTCAACAAGAATGTTGGAATTGCCTGCACTGTTTCTTTTGTTTTGTTGTACTCTTTGTTTGTACCAGATCTTAGTTCGCGTGCTCCACCTCCCAAAAGTTTTGCAATTTCAACCATGGAACGCTCGTTAATTTGAGAAACTTTAACTTGTGCAAGGTCAGGGGTTTTGGAATCACTATCATTTCCAATCGCAACCAAGAAAGAAACGTCAACAGTTTCATGTGGAAAGATTTTACCCCATAATAACCTGACGTTCATTCTTGGGTACTTGGCCATTGCCAAACCTAATACCTTACCAGTGTACGCGGTCATGGTAACTTTAGTTCCTGTTGTATTGTTTTTTTCGTCATTAACTTTTGATAAAAATGCCAATGCTGGTTCTGCGTTCAACGTGACCACTCCCATCATACATGGACTAGTAGACTGAAATAATGAGTTGATGTAAATTTAAAATACGAACAGGTTCCCACGCGACTACTGCCAACTTTCTTCTTATGCTCATTCTTGGAGGCATGCGCTCCCACAAGATGCTCACTAACTGTTAAATGCACTCAGAACTAACATACACACTAAAAATATGATTATCGCAACCAATGCTACGACAAGAAGAGACATGCTTTGCTTGTAACTGTTAGCCAACTTCAATTTTCATAGTTAACCAGTCAAAAACGATGATACCAAGTGTCCTACCCAACTGTAGGTTCATGGTAGGACCGAACGCAGAAGCGATATGCGTACAACTAATGAAAGTTGGATTCTTTGGAGGTGTAGATTTATTCTTCTTACTTACGATAATACCCGGCGTACTCTTCATGTGCTTCCTATTAGCGAGACTAAAATTATCAATCACAATTTTAAAAAATATGGAAAGCTTAGTACTACCTACAATTTACACATTCGTTTGGATGGTTTGTGTATTCAATTTATTGTTCGCTATTTTGACGATACTGGTGGCCTCGACAACGTATCACTCGCCAGTAACGCCACCAGTTAACGGAACACTCGCCAATGCTGTATATAATGTCACGGCACCCAATGCCACCCAACCTGGGTCATTTGATCAACTCAAAAATTTTATGGGACCACATAATACGCCCAATATTCATTTGGATGTTTTTGCAAGAATATCGGAAGGTGTCCTAAGTTTTATTATAGAATTCATAGAGCTGTTTGTGATCGTTTTCATGTTACATTTTGGAACAGCACTATCCAGCTCCAAAGTGTTAATTCGAACGTCATTGATCAGTGGTTTGATTTCATTTGTAGATAATTTATTCGGAACGTTGATTACATTCCTATTCCAACTCAATTCGTTTGATGTTGGAAATTCACCGGTTCAAACGACTACAATGTTAACGATGCCACTTGCAGAAAGTGCTCTTTATGAGGCCGCTTCAAGTTCTGCATTTTGTGTGGTGTATATTGTCATTTTGATTTTGCCATTGACCAAGTATCGCGATAGAGTCCCAGAACGAAAAACATTTTATTTTTATATTTTGTTTTTAATGTTCATTAACTCGTTACAAGTTATAGGAGGGATACTGATACTGTGTTGCGTGTCTGGTGGTATTTGTTTTATGGCCATGTCGAAATTTATTTATTTTGCAGTAAGGATCTACATTTCATTGATCTAATTTTATAGTTTTATGCTCCATGTTTGTACCTGTGCTTTTTAGCACCAGTTTTACAGAAAGCCTTCTATGAACAATTCACATTGGAACTCTATTACGGTCAAGGAGGCGATACATAGGAACTAGAGGTTCCAAGGTCACCCACGGAAGATATAGGATGTGAAATATTGCCCACGGAATTGCAATAGAGCAGCAGGAACAGTACAGGAATCTGTAGGAAATAAATCCTGTAGTAACGGTCACAAGTTATTTACAGCACACTCAACTTGAACACAATACTTTGGACAAAACACATGACAACGCTGCATCCAATGCACCGCAAGCGATTGTTCCACCAAGAGTTTGGTACAGATAACCCAGAAGATGCAGAGTGTTTTCGAGAAAGCAAACGCTTTCTATCTGAAGAACTGTCACTTCAAATACAAGCGTTAAAACTAAATAACAACAATCCGTCTATAACTATCCCTAAAACAAACAACAACTTAATACAAATACCGAATGATACGAAAAATCCTGTACAAGACTACAATATGAATTTGAATTCCACACCTAAACCTAACAAGTGTCCGTCGCCGACAAACCTTTCTCGTGCCTACAAAGCCAACAAACAAAAAGCGTTAATGGTCTATCAACCACCGACTATCACTACAACAAACACGGAAGGGATGACCAAGACAATATCATCACCGCAACGTTTCCGCAGTGAATCTTACCCTAAACTAACATCGCCAACGTTTGTGATAGATAACATTTTCCTGCCACACAAGCCAACTCAGTATGTAGAACCAGAATATACTAACGAATTCAGTCAATTAGTGTTATACAAGGACCCTAAAGAACTGATGAAAGAAGCATATGACAAGGTTAACATAAAAGTCAACAGCCCAATGGACTATGAATTGATTCCAGGTGTCGACAAACCATTTGTGGAAACAATAGAACTAGATACTGATTCCATGCAAGACGACGACGAACAAATGAGCTGAAAAAATAATATTGGAAGAATATACAGTTCTATGACAGTAGCATGTACTTGGAAAACATAGATTCAGCAAGACCAGAACCGATCTATAACCATAAACTATGAATACTTTGAAATATCACTTTTCTGAGTTTTAACAGTAGCATTGTTATAGGTCAAAAGAATAGTGGCATCTTATCTGTTACTCAACTCAAGTGCCTATTGAGACTGAAATAGGGGCACTTGGAGATTCCAAAAACTTTTTGATTCTAAAAGTTCAAAAGCGTGATTGCGCTGGTTGACAACCAGTTGGACAAAAATCACGACAGCCTTGTCAAACGCAGACAACAAGGATGATGAACCATCCATTCGGCACCGGTACGCCGTCACAACAGCAAACGGGTCAGTTCAATGGACAACAGAGAGGTCATTTTGGAGGAGGTCAACAATTTGGCCAGAATACAGGCTACGCAAACAATAACGACTTGTACGCGCAAATGCAGATGATGCAGCAACAACAACAAATGCAGTACATCAATGGTTTCAATAACAATCCTAGTAATACATCACCAGCACCAAACGTACTAGGAGGTCGTGACAGCTACAGTAACCCTTCACCAAGTGGTCGTGTTGTGATTGTGAGTTTTATTTTTAATAGTTTTTTTTACCCTTTAGAACCCACAACAAAACCCTCAACAATTGCAACAACTACTTTCGCAACAAGCACCTACACAATATTCCATGCCTCAACAACATCAAGGCTTTGGCGGTCCGAATACACAACAAGGTTTTGTTCAAAACAATATGCCAATACAACAGGCACAACAATCATACAATATTATCGGTGGTCAAGGCGGCTACGGAAATAATACAGGTCCAGTAATGAGCGCCATGTTAAACACAAATTTAAATAGTGGAGTACAGCGTAGTAGTAGTTTCTCTGTTGACCAAATCAAAACGGTTCAACTTTTGATAGAACAATGTTTAAAGTCTTACTTGTCGCAAACGGAAACTATAAGTTGTTTATGCAGACATATAGAACCAGGTTTCATCAACTTGAGTATGTTTATTTATTTTATTATTAACAAAAAATAGTGTGGCAAAAACTAGAGCAACAAAATCCAGAGTTTTTCAAAGCATACAACATACGCATAAAAATCAAAGACCAAATCAATATTTTTAACGAACTGGTGAACGACCAAGCACAAATGATGAAACAAGAAGGCGTACTTGTACAAAACAATGCGACACCTACCACACCAACTACAAACGCGCCACCCAATGCTCCTAAAACAAATTATGGAAGACAATCAGCCACGCCTTCACCATCACAATCACCAACAGTATTTGACAATCGGCGAACTTCAGCTACAGTTACAAACCCTTCTCACACGTTGATCAATCCAGGTTTAAGAGACGGTATGATGAATATGTATCCGAAAAAGGAGAATATGCAATCGAATTCGGACTATTTGCAAGAAAAGAAACAGTTACAAGATTTACATAATATGAATAACCAATTATTGAATTCATTGAACGGTTCATCAAGTATTGCGAACCAATTGCGACGGAGTGACAGTATGCCAGATAGTAACCAAGATTTGGTTCAACAACATCAAATATTGATGCAACAGATTCATCAAATGCAACAATCCAACGTGGAACAGTCACAAGAACGCGCTCCTCCACCAACGATACAACCTCCACAGTATATACCACCAACTGGAATGCAACAACCATCTCCACAGAATATCATGACTTCACCATCACATTATTTAAATCCCCACAACATGTCCATGAACTCACCACCCTTTAGTATGCTACGAAATAATTCAGAATCAAACAATTTAGATAATGAATTTTACAATGATGACTCTTTGGTTGGGTTGAATTCGGAAGTAGGAAGTTTATTTAACGATGACGAAAATTATAACAATTCTGATATTAACGGATTCTTCTTGGATGAAGATAAATAGAGATCACATTGTACAATAAAATCAGTTTATACTGTTGATCGCAAACTTGGATAAAGTAAAGATAAATCTTCTTCGGAACCAGGTGGAGGTGGCAAAACAAGTTGTTCTGTAGTTGTTTGTTGTTCTTGTTGTACGTGCTCTTGTTGCCGTTTTTTCTTTTCTTTTGGTTTGGCCCAAAGTAGTCGTAGTGTTCCTCCCTTAATCACCAACTTGTTGTATAACGCTTCTGCTGCGTTTTCTGCATCTGCGCGGTGATCAAAAGTAATGTATGCTGATCCTTGTTGTCTTGCAATCTTGATATTAGATACAGGTCCAAATGATTCAAAATGGTTTCGCAAGTCTTTTTCATCGATTTCTGGATGTTTTTCTAGTCCTCCAACGTATAGTGTTTTCACTCGCATATCTTCTGGTGCTCGTAGCTTTCCTACTGTTGGATCTTGAGAATTGCGGAAACTGTATGGTGCTGTGCGTGCTAGTCGTAACACTGTATTTGTTCGTGCTGCTGCCTCTCCTGCTAATAAATGCTTATTTACACCACCTTCGTTTATCATCTTTTCTGCTTGTTCTGCTGTTATGACTCGCGTTAATTCAGATTTTTGTGTATTGTCTTGTTCTTGTTCTGGCAAGATACTATCACGAATGTACGACGGTAATTTAAACTCTAGATCCAAAACGCAGCATTGACAAAGATTTTTCATAGTTGCGCATACAGGACATATTTGTGTTTTCGCATGACGAGAGCTTTTATCTTTTTTCCACGAAAATCCGGTGTAAACGCGTGTGCATAGACGACATTCTTCTCCCATTGTTCTTTTTGTCATACGAACGTAAGGGTTTGGACCTAAGCAGTCCGAACATAGGACTGGAAACTCATTGCTGGCGTCTTGTGTTGACATTATTTTCGTTGAACTGGTCAACTTGATAAAACGCTTACAAAAATTAAAAAGTATTTAATGACAGTCATTCTTATGCGTCTTCCAATCAGCCTTTTGACAAGTACTGTTACAGTAAAGTGCTGTTCTACATCGAGCACATCTACTAAACTTTTTGTCCTTTGCACCACAATAATTACACTTCTTGACTGACATAGGCCTCTGTTCTTCAGGTTTTGGCGAATTATGCACTCTTTCACGCGTTGTTAACTCATCTTCAACCACAGTTCTATCATGACTATGCACCGTTTCCATCAAATTTGTATGTTTTGCCTTCAAATCGATACCATGTATCATATCAGCAACTTGACGGAACATTTTCAAACTATCACCTTTTGACTCTCTCGAAACTCGTCCAACATGTTCTACAGCCATATTCCTCCACCTGTCAAACAATTTTTGTTTCTTTTGAAACACTGTAACAAGATCTGATCTTACTTTGTTGCTTTTCATCAAGTTACGCAATAGTATAACTGATGAACCAATATAACTCGGCGAATAGTGAATAATACGTGTTTTTCCTGTTCGAACATACTCGACAGCAGTTGGAGAGTAAATACCATCGTTCATTAGAATATCATCATTTTCGAGTGACATTTTGGCCATTTCATCACGCTCGTTCGCATTTCCCTTCATTTCTAAAACTTCAAACAAAGTTTCAATGAGCCATGAATTTGACGCCAACTCATCTGCAACTTGTTCTACATATGAAAGATTTGCCATGGTCGATAGTGGACCTAATTCAGCAGACGCCAAATTGCATACATTTTCCAATAAATCTTGCGGTGATGGCGCGATCTCTACAAAGTATTTGTGCACTCTCCTGTACATATCTGCTAACCATGATCTTTGGTAATCAGTTGTTCGATACAATTTAAAGATTTCAATAAGATTTTGCAAAAACGTTGGGTTGTCTCTCAACACGGATAAAAATAGCTCTCTTGTCGGATCAAAATCTTTTGTAGGATCAATGTGGAATAAACTTGATAAAATTGTTGCTTGATCGTGTTTATCGAGTCCATCTGGGTACGACTCATGTGGTAACACTTTTAAAGATTTTGTGATGCCAGATAGTAGTCCAGGAACTGTTAGCATTTGTGATTGTCGACTAGTGATACGTGGTACGACGAACGCTTCGAGTGCTGCACTTGCACGTTCTTTAACCATAGATACGTAACGAGGACTGTACGCGATCGCGACTTGTTTTCCACCATCTGGTTTGACCATGTCACCAGTATACATGCCACGTCTGGATCTGATATCTTTTGCCAATGCATCAAATGGCGTATCTATGACGTTTAGTACTCGCGCGACAATTCGTTCTCGAATTGATTTATCTTCACCGAATGAATCTTCACCAACGCAAAGCGATGGATAGCGAATAAGCATCATATGTAGTAGAACGACACTATGGTATTTTGTAGTGGTTAATCCAAACTCGAGTGCTCGCAATATGACTTCTATTAAATTCATCTCGTGTATAGTTTGTAAGAATCGTCTTTCGTCTTTTTCATTGTCCAACGTTGAACAAATAATAACTAGATTTTCCATGGCTCTTACCGGATACACTTCTGACATTTCTACTGATTTACTTTCAATGTTTTCAAGGTGTCTGAAAGTACTTGGCAAAACATCGGTGTATGTATGTGTTGCGACTCGTACCAGAGCTTCAGTGGCACCGTTATCAAACAGTTCGCCCATTATAGGTACTGAACGCACAGAACGAGTACAATTGATGTTTGGATTTATGAAACCGTGTATCCCTTCTGCCCATTTCGTAATTACAGCTGTAGGCTCGGTGTGCAATTTACTTAAACATCTACGCATCATGGAGGTACGCTCTGCTTCACTTGTCTGCATAAGCATGCATGAGAAACAGTCACAGTCTTCCTGGTAGCGAAACATGTTTGTTGAAAATTATTACACTTGAAGCGTTTTACAAGATACTCCGTTAACGTAGTTCTTTATCTTGGCAGGATAGGCACCAACTAAGTGATTGCTACATCTACGACATTGATAAAAGAAATGGAACACGAATTTCATTGGTGCTGATTTGTTAATTTAAGCGGTAATTTAGATACAGATATCCATTGGTTTGTGACACTGCTCGTAAAAGTGTCCTACGAGTGATGTCACAAACCAACGGATCGTTCACACTTCTATTTCGCCTGATATTTTAGTAAAGCACGGTCAACCGAGGATACAATAGAAAACACACGTCATGTCCCTGAAGCAGTCGCCTCAAACAGCGAAGCCGCACAGTGCGATGAACGTGTTCTATAATCGTGCACTAGCACAGATTTTAAAACTTACAAATCGAAAACAAACACAGTTAAAAGATGCGTGCAACAAAGTTCTCAGTACGTACACCAAAATCCGATATAACAATTTTTAAGACGATGTAAAAGTATTGGAAAAGAAAAATGAAGATATTCTTGCCGATATGAAGTACGTATCTACGAGCATAAATTAACATACGTAGCAAAGACCCAAACAAGTATTTTAAACCAATAGAACTAGCGTGCCAAACAAAAACCGCACAAATTGTTGAGATCGCTTTGGATACTCTACAAGTTTGTTATTCATAATACTCTAATTGTTAGAAAATGATGGCGTTTGGTTACATTGACGGAAAAACCAAATATGAGGGCGATCAAAACCAATTATTAATCGACGTAGTTATATCCACAATCGGAAGTTGTTTCGAACCAAACCAAGAAGACAATGTACAGTTAAGAATTATCGGAGCCTTACATACGGCCGTAACTTCTTGTGATGTGCACGGAAAAAGCTTGCGTTTGACTGTGAAGACATGTTTCAATATTCATTTGGTTAGTAAGAATGTGATCAACCAAAAAACGGCAAAAGCAACACTTACACAAATGTTGAACACTATTTTCCAAAAAATGGAAAGTCAAATGATGCACCAAGTTAAAATAGATGAACAAACGAGTACGACTAATGGAACGAGCGAAACAGTCGAAAAGAATGAAAACATGTCGACACAAGAAAATGTTCAAGAACTTGTTACACAAATGTTAGACAACGTTGCGAATCGTTTTGATGTACGTTAGTTTGGAATATTTTGTTTACAATAATAGGTTGTTTCGGATACTGCTGAGCCAACAACATCAACGGAGGAAACACAAACAAATCCAAATCTCGATGAACTAACAGAAAAAGATGATACAATAAGCAACGGATCAGTAGAAACATCGTCACAAATATTGAATGAAAAAGATGCAGAAAACTCTCCCATTTTCGACAACCAGTACCAAAAAGATGCCTTTTTCATTTTTAGAGCATTGGTATGTTTTCTATTTCACCTCTAACAGAAAAGTGTCGATTGTCCATGAAAAAACTACCACCAAACGCGACCAATGAATCAATCGAAATGAGAAGTAGAATTCTAGCGCTGCAACTGATTCATTCCGTTCTAGAGAACTCTGGACCTGTATTCAGAAACACACAATTTTTCATTAACGATATTCGTGAATTTTTGTGCTTGAGTTTATTGAAGAACTCTGTTTCGACAGTACCAAGTATTTTTAATTTATCGTTATCTATCTTCAAGACACTTATTTTATATTTCAAGAACCATTTCAAGACAGAAATTGGAATGTTCTTCACAAGCGCGTTTTTGAGAATTTTGGAATCAAGTAACAGTACCTATCAACAAAAGATTTTGGTCATTCAAGTATTACACACTATTTGCCAAGATTCCCAAACCATTGTCGATTTATTCGTCAACTACGATTGCGCTTTGGAATCGTTGAACATTTTCGAAAGTTTGGTCAGTGACCTCTCTCGTGTCGTTCAACAAATTCAAGCAGAAGCCAATTGGGTAACTCCAGCACAAGAAGCAAAAATCAAGTTTGCAGGTCTACAAACCATTGTCTCCATTCTCAAAAGTTTGGTCGAATGGACAGAAAAGAGAAGTGAACCAGTCGTCGTAGGAGTCGAATCAAATAGTGATTCCGAAAAGAGTCGTCCTTCTACACCAACTGTACTTGGACATTCCAACTCTTCCAATGATCTCAATCACGAGGAACATTTCGAACGACAACGTCACATCAAAATGGATCTCAAGGAAGGTATCATACAGTTCAATAACAAGGATGCCAAAGCAAGTAAGGGAATTCAATTCTTGATCAACTCTGGACATTTGAAACAAGATCCAAAAGAGATTGCAAAGTTTTTATATACGCAGCAAGGACTAGACAAATCACAAATCGGACAATATATTGGAGGACATGAAGAATTCTTCCGTGAAGTGTTACAAGCGTTTGTTGATTTGCAACGACCTACGTTTGTTGGAAAAGATTTTGAAACTGCGTTCCGTGACTTTTTGGATACGTTCCGTATTCCTGGAGAAGGTCAAATGATTGATCGTATTTTACAAAGTTTTGCTAGCGGATACTATGGTGAGAATCCAGATACTGTATTTGCCAATGCAGATGGTGCATACGTTTTCGCATATTCAGTCATCATGTTGAACGTTGAATTGCACTCTCCACAACTCAATTTCAGACCACGTATGGATTTGAACGCGTTCATTATCAATAATCAAGGAATTAATGATGGTCAAGATTTACCACACGAGTTCTTGGGTATGATTTACAATAATATCAAGAACAAGGAAATCAAAATGAAAGATGATTTGGAAGCGATCGCCAATAACGAAATCGATAACCAATCGTCCTACTTGAGTACTCCAAAAAAGAAACAATTACTTTTCGATCGTGAATCACAAAAGATTTTGAAAAAGACTCGTGACATGTTTAGTTCAAGTTGGAAGACAGAATCGGTAACAACATTCTACAATGCAAGTGGAATCCAACATGTAAGACCAATGGTAGAAGTCAGTTGGCAAGCCATTTTGGCAGCACTTAACGCGTTAATGGATGAGAAGAGTCCACACGGTGACGATTTACAAATCATTCAATTAAGTTTGGAAGGACTTGAATTTGGAATTCACTTGAGTGCTCGTTTCGACATGGAAAATGAAAGAAATGAATTTGTTGGTGCACTTTCCAAACTTACCAATTTGAGTAATGCGCATCCAATGAAAGCTAAACATATCGATGCCATCAAGTTGTTACTCAAAGTTGCTGAAACAGAAGGAAACTACTTGAAGGGAGCATGGACTCACGTTTTGGCTGCTGTTTCCCAATTGGAAAGATTAATTTCGATTGGCTCTGGAGCAGGACCAGACATTGCTATTCATCATCAAGATAGTCATCCATCACCTAGTGTTAGAAGTTCACCACGGACTAGTAGTATGTTACACATTCGAAGAAGATCTGAAGTTTCCGCAACGCATCAAGGATCCATGCCACCTACACCACGTTCCGCAACAAGCCAATCCGATAATCACATATTGGAAGTTTCAAATTCACAAGTCGTGATGGGAAGTATCGAAACGCATGTCATTGATAAGATTTTCACACGATCTGCTGATCTTAACGATGATGCCGTTGTCGAGTTTGTACGATGCTTGTGTGAAGTTTCAACAAGTGAAATTTCCAATGAGAAAGAACCACGCAAATTCAGTTTGCAAAAACTGATCGAAGTTGCGTACTACAATATGAGTCGTATCAAATTGGTGTGGTCGCGTATTTGGGTTCACTTGGCAAATCATTTCGTTGAAGTTGGTCGTCACTTGAACGAAACTATTGCCATGCATGCTATTGATTCGACTAGACAATTGGCAATGAAATTTTTGGAACAAGACGAGTTGGCTAATTACCATTTCCAACGTGACTTTTTGAAACCATTTTACACGATTATCACACTAAGTCCAAGTGCAAGTATTCGTGATTTAATTGTTCAGTGTGTTGGTCAAATGATCCTCAAGAGAGCAGCAAACATCAAGAGTGGTTGGAAATCAATTTTACAAATTTTCACAGCTGCTGCCAAGGACACTCAAATCACAGTAGTCAGTTTGGCATACAAGGAATTTGTAACGTTATGCATGAACCAATTCTTTAGTGTGATTTGCCAAAACGAGGCGTTTGTAGATCTAGTCAACTGTATGGTAGAGTACGGAAAGAATCAATTAGACATTGATATCAGTACAAAAGCCATCGCAAGCATTAGACAATGCGCACAAAACTTGGCAGAAAACAAAGTCGATGGAATTGCCATTGATGCCAACACACCAACGCCATTTACTGATTCCAAACCACATTTCAAAGTATGGTTCCCCATCCTGACTGGATTATCCCAATTAATTTCCGATCCAAGATTACAAGTCCGTACCACTGCTTTGGAAACACTATTCGATGTTTTGACAACCTATGGCAGCATGTTTAGTGAAAAACTTTGGGAAGTCATCTTTACAGGTGTATTGTTCCCCATCTTTGATGACATTCGACGTGCACCAGATGAAGAAAGAAGTACAGAAGTAGATGAAAAACAAAGAATTGTAGTTACTGAAAACAGTGAATGGATCAACACTACATGTGAACGTGCATTGTCATTACTTATTGAATTATTTGCAGGAGTATATGATAGAATTGCGTTCATGTTCCGTGACATTTTGCACTTGATTAGAACTTGTTTCAAACAAGAACGTAGAAACAAAGTTATTTTAAGTGATCATTTGGGTGCCATTGGAAACAAGGCATTGTTACAACTTGTTACTCAAGCAGGAGCAAAATTCACTGATGAGAATTGGGATGATGTCTGCAAGTGTATTCACACATTGTGTTCTGACATGAACGCGCCAACTGAAATTTTACAAGATGGAGGTAACAATACCACTGGTGCATTTGTACAAGTTCAATGTCGCATTCAACTTTTGATCATGCAATCCATTATGGATATTGTCATGTCCCAGTTCAATAACATGAAAACAGAGCACGTACAACAATTATTACGTGTACTTGATTCTAGTTATCAAAGTGCAAAACTTATCAACGAAAGTGGATCTCACACAAAACGTGATTTACCATATGGTGACTTTTTGAAACAAGAAGCACTCGCTAGTACTGTCTATTTGAACATTTTATTCTACATGTACTCGATCAAGGATGAAAAACATCAAGATCGTGTACTAGTTGCAGAAGAGTTGTTATTTGCGAGAATGACAGAACTAATAACACGTTATGGTGCGAAACCAAATCAAACAAACGTGAAAGAGTTGGAGAATTTGATTCCAATTATTGTACTATTGCTAAACGGCTTCTTGGCGTTTGATGAACAACAATTCGCCAAGTATCTACACAAATTTTATCCAATGTTCACAGGACTCATTTTAAGCGAGCATCACTCTGTTAGATTGGTATTGAAGCAACTATTTGAGCGTGCTGAAGGCAAATAAAGAAAATTTATTGTTATGAAAAAGTTCAAACAGACAACCACGACAAACATGTCAAACACGTTTGAAGACATCTCTATTCATGCTATCACTCGTGGCTACACAAAAGAGATATCTTTATTCAATCTATTACTCGGAAACGTTCGCAACAAGTACAATGTATCGTTGATAGCATCTTGTAGTTATCAAGGTCAAGTATTAGTTTGGGATAAGAAACTACGTTCGCTACACAATACCATAAAACAAAATGCGATTGTATACTGCATCCTTCTGCTAAATGAAAGCTGGATGGTAACAGGAAACGAAGCAGGAGAAGTATCTCTATTTCGTATTGGACAATACCAACCAACGAAACAGTGGCAAGAACACAAGGGAAGCGTGTCATGCTTAACCAAAGTTTCAGATAATTTATTCGCGAGCAGTGGCCTTGATGGTAGAGTTGTCATGTACAACTATGAAACTCTGGAAGTTACTGGTAAAACCTCTGTTACGAACAGGTCGGTAACAAATTTGACTCGCATAGACGAAAATAATCTTCTAGCAGGAATACAGTCGACTAGAGACATTTATTATGTTCACTTTGACGGCAAAATGTTTAAAGATGTCACATCGGTAGTTAACTACAATGTTATTAGGGGTGGATACGGCAGTACCACAGGTCTCCGATATTTCATGGGAAAAGTTTATAATAGTTACGACAATGGCACGTTCAGGACACTAGAGTTTACAGTCGGAAAGTCAGTTAATCCAGCGACTATTGTAGAGGCCAAGTTTGAACAATCCGTGGATGGTTTTACCATGATTGATGAACATACAATACTAGCAACCTGTTTTGACGAGTACGTGTGGATATTCGACACAAATACAGGAGCAACTGTAAACAAATTTAAAGTATTTTGCAGAGTGATGGAAGCTATATGGATTGGAGATAACAAGGTTATTTTCTGTGGTATGAAGGGAGGTATTGGAATTTTGGATATCAAGAATGGATCAGTGGTAACGTTGTTTAGTGGTCACAATAGTACAATCCCAAGAATGTCGCTAGTATCATATAATTAAAATGTACAAGGAACTTCTGTTTGTTGGATTGGAATGTTGTAGCATGCGTTGGAAAACTTTTTCAGTCAAACTCGTGACGAGTTGAAGATTCATGCGTGGATTTTAAGTTTGCTGTGCATGGTTGGCTGTCACGCTTCTCCCGAACTTGAAAAGAGCACGTCAAACAATTTCAATAGTTCACAAAACGAAACAGCAACATGGGCAAGCCAAGCAAGTACGTATGATGTAAAAAACTAACAGCGTAATAGAGATCAATTGGGAAAGATTCACGGTAAAATCCAGTTCGTTACCAGCTTCCCAGACTATAAAGTACAAGTTGTAGACTCGTTCGCAGACCTCCACGTGCAACAAGTAACCAGTTTCCCAAATGCACCAGGAAAATGGCAAACTGTAACAAGTTTCCCAGACTATAAGATTCAAATTGTCAACAGTTTTCCCGATTTTAAAATCAAATACGTCACTTCATTCCCAGGAGTAAAATAAATGTGTGAGTTCCAAGCATGAACAAAAGTCATCTTACTTTTACAACCCTGTGACAATGACAAGAGTCTTGCTTCTTGTCCTGGTCTTCTCATTCTTCAGTTACTCGTTAACTCAGTCATCACCGTGCAACAGAACCAGCGTACCATCGTGTTGGATATACGGAAACCATTATGACAACAGCTCGTACGAAGTTTGCGCTCAAGGTGGAAAGAATTGTTTATTCGCACCAGCCCAACCCATCGACGATGAAGAAAACACTCCCACCGTAAAGTGGTTACTCACTCAAAACCCTGATAACATTACCGCATTTATCATTCCAGGTCTCACAGACATCCATACAAAAGTTCCTATTCGTATGAGCGACGATGAACATAGTAGACTAACTCATGTTGCCGATTTGTACGCACATATCAACGAAGGCGGAAAAGACCAAGTTATCATTATACCAACAGGAGGAAACGCGCACCCAAGTAACCCTAGAACTCCATACAACGAAGCATTCCAAATGAAACAAGTTTTGTTCCGCGAGTATGGAATTCCAGCCGAAAGAATTATAATAGACTCTTACGCTCTTCATACCACAACAAATCTCCGTAACACTGCAAGATTTTTAATGCAAATTGGCATCAAACAGGCAACCATTGTCGCAAGCGTTCTCCAAACGGCTTACATTCAACATTATGATATTTCTGGGTTCAAAGCAAGGTGCATCAAGAGTTTTGGTTACTGGGTCGGTGACATTTCACCACTTACTGTAACTACCACATTGTTCAAGCCATCTCCAGATTGTTGGAAACGAGGAACTGATCTTCCTGATCCATAAAGTTTATTGACGCGATGCAAAGTGTTACCTTGTTCATAAAGTTGTGCCAAAACGGTTGACCCACTTTTGGATTCGATTGAACAACATGCTGCACGTGTTCCTCTACGCAAGTCTTATCGACGAAACAGATGTTCGTTTCTATCTTGACATCGCAAGAATATTCATCGCCGTATCGCACGGAACGCAAGGACAACAAGTAGCAATTCATGTACTCGAATCCTTGCGAAACAGGATGGGAAGAGATAGAATTACAACATGAACGAATTGGCAGAAGAGAACCGGATTTTAAGAAAGAATTCGTTTTACCAGACAGAAGCCAAATCAGAAACACGAGTGAATTTATGAAAGACATTCTTTCTCTTAAATTGAACGATAACGACAAGGTTTTGGTGTACATAACTGATCACGCTGGCATATTGGGCACAGATACAAATCAATGTGCTATGAAAGAACACATACACCAATTCCTATCGAGTCTAACTAACCAAGGCGCACCGTATTACTCTTTGTCTCTGCCTGCAGTTCACAATTCTATTGTTATAATCATGACAAGAAGACCATTATCACAGATGACAACCAAATCGGAAACTCGTACAACATCACAGTACAAGGTAGTTCATACATGATCGGAACAGAATTTTGTCAGGTTTTATTGACTATTCTCAGTGAGACATTTGATGCTACACAAACTCTTAGAACATTTCACATGATGTTCCCAGAAAAATTTAAAGCTACTTTTGGCAGTAATGGTGATGCACCATTGTCAGATTTCTTTGGCGACAACATTCATTCCTACACAACCAAATTTGCTAATCACTGCAGTATCAAGTTTGACTCAGTTTTTGGCTACAATGGCACAAGCAGAATTTCACCCAAATTGTATAGATTATTGACATTGTTGTTAGGCCACCCTCCTACAGACTCCGAGTTGACTATTGAGTTTAATGATGACGATTTCAAGAGATACTACTCGAAAGTAGCTCAAATAGCGAAGATTTTACGCGAACAAGAGATAACTACTCTTTTATTGAAAGCTTGATGAATGGAATCGAGAAAGTCAAACAAGAAACATCAAGACTTTCTGCAGATGTAAAATAAATACAATGTGGCTTGGGCAGAGCGAACCAACATTCCGTTCTATTACCATTGCCATTTTTTAATTTGGAATAACGAGAATCAACACTAACAAAATCAATTATCGATTTTTAGCGCGCTGTAAGCGACTGTGTTTGTGCATGTTTATACAGCTATCGAGTAAACGCTAGTTGATCATTAATGCTCGAAAAGAATTACTGTAATTCCTCAAGTTTTTGGCCTCTATTAATAATGCTATTTGCTGGCTGACCACTCCAAGCAGCCCAAACCATCGTTATGAAGCACCGACGGGCATTATTTCAAAGATTCCATTATCCAATTCCGTTTACAAAGGAGTTCAAAAATCGCGTTTTGCCGCGTTTGCTAAAAGCGTCAAACTTATCGTTGACGGAGTGTTTGGTGGTAACAATCTGGTTCAAACGATAAAAATATTTGCATGCAGATCTAAAGCAAGAAAGTTTTACTGGAGACCTTTTGACCATTCCATGATTGAACGAATGCCGGGACAACTTTAAAAACCCATTTAGCTTTCGTTCAAGCATATCAAACTTCAAACAAAAGACAACAAGATGAAATACGTAGTACTTCTTTACATCATTGCCATTGTTTTCGGACAGTACACCAAAGTAGCGACCAACAGATACTGTCGTAGAACAGTAGAGAGTGCTTTTACCGACTCCAAGCAAACATTTGTTGGTGTTGCCAACCTACAATGTTTTCGAGCAAATGGAAAAGGCAAAGCTGCAAGACTTACTTTCACCATGTCCACCCGGCCAGTTCCCAACTTTAGATTGACAGCATTACTCGCAACATCTGACTCCGCATCCGCATTCTCTGGACGCTTCGCAGCAGACAAGATCGTAGAGTATGTAGAAGCCAACAATGTTCCTGGCTACCAAGTTGGTACTGATACATTGGTCAAAGAAACTTTGCTCAGCAGCAACGCCTGGACTGACTTTGATAGATCGAGTGTTGCCGTAGGAGATGCTACCGTCAACAAACTCACAACTACTCTCACTCTTTCTGGAACAACATACACTTTTGGAGGACAAATCACCACCGACGAGGTAACGTTGAATGGAACAGTCAAAATGGTCATTACTCCAAATTCCCTAAAGACTGTTTTCGGAATCACCAACTATGTCTACAGCGCTAACAACTCACAAATCGCCATCGGTGCCATTATGTTTGTTAGAGGAGCTGTTGACCGAAGAACATCCATTGATACTCCAACATCAGATGGTGAGAGACCAAGCGACAACACCGCAAACCAAGGAGTTGTCAACATTCCAGGAGCTAACGCAAACGGATTCTTCTCATGGCAAAAGTTCGTGCTTGGAAGAAACGCTTCGTCGTCTGGTGTAACCAAGACCGTTGCATTGACAGAATCTGGTATTACATCTGCAAATGATACTGTTATTCCACGTTTGGCGGACGAATCTGGATTCATTTTGCAAAGAATTTACTACTCCATTAACGAACGCGTTACTGAGTTCTCGTGGGATCCAACTTTGGCAACTGCTGAAGCCACTGACAGCAACACTGCCTCGAAGCCAACCATAGTCCTTGCACTAGCAACTGCATCAGCTGTCGTAGCTTTGCTAATGTAATTATAAAACAATTTTTTTTGCAATGTGCGTTTTTGATTTTGCATAGTCCCATAATTTGTTATGTGAATAGGTGAACAACAATCTAGGTTGAATATGGTGCTTAACCTCTAAGGAATTTAACTGCATTCAACTTGATATCAAAGGTCTTAGGTTCGAACCCTATTCGCGGAGCACTCCGCGCTAGCTCAGTCGGTAGAGCGTTGAAAACAACAATTCCTGTTTTATAACACGAGTCAATGCTTTTAGTAGATGTTTTAAAGTTGTGTGGAGAGTTGTACGCTGTTAAAACGATTGTAAACATCATACGACATTCATGATAACTGGTGTTGCTTATGATCGTTTGTACATGCACAATGAAGCGTACAAAGATAAAGTTTTATTTACATTAACTCTACTTGTACATAATGTGTATGTGGATCAATATCCAAAATTGTCATTTTTAACAATTCTTTCTTGCGCAATTCCTTGTACTGGTACTTGACTTTTGGGTAAACAGTGATCACATATTCGTTCAAATCAAGTAGCGAAACATCACATGTACTTTTCGCTGCTTCGAACCCACGCAGTTTCACGCGGTGCAATGTGTTACCTTGTTCATAAAGTTGTGCCATGAATTTGATCACCCAATGTTTAGTTACACTATCTTCAACAGTTGCCTTCATAAGTATTGTTCCTTGTATAAACTTGGCGCGTTGTTCCATCTCTTCTGTAGTGAAAAGTGGTTTACCGGTCGAGCAATAGTTTACAAGTTGAATTTGCCCAACAAGATCAAGTAATCTACGTAGTGGTGATGTATGTTGTGAATAGTAGGGAACACCAATGATAGAGTTTCCAGTTGGTTCGACAGAGATACTTGACGAACCTTGTTTGAACGTTACGTCAGTGATTTTGATTAGTTTCTTTTCTTGGTTGCTAATGCGCTCTAGATGTTCAGGGCGAATCTCGTATGGTGGTTGTGCCTTGTAGAATGATGGAATGTTATGATCTTTGAGGTATTCTCCTAAACAACTATTCACGAGTACTGATAACTCTGCAATGATAGTGGAGGAGCTATAGAGTCTTCTTGTACACACTTGAATGTCAACCACGTCACCATCAAGCGATATTTTCAGATCAGAATCATTGTCAAAATAGATAGCACCATTCTGTTGCCGTGATTGTTCTAACGCAACACAACAATCATTTAAGATATGCCAAAACGTATACTCGGATAGTTTCGCACAGAGTTCATCTTGGTATTCACCTTGTAATATAGAGTCGACTTGTTCATATGACAAATTGAACTGTGTTACAATTTGCGTCAAAGAAACACCCAAGAACTCGTACTTTCCATTTTTAAAGATTCTAAACTCGTACGTAACACAAGGTCGTACTTTTCCTTCTACCAAAGAAAACTCTTGCTCAGAGATCAAGAACGGTAACATAGGATACACATGAATGTGTCGACCATTTTGTACATCTTTCTTGTCAACACCTGGAACGTACACTGATGTCACTCGTTGCTCTGCTTCTTTAAAGAGTGCATTTTCTAGTATCTCATGACCTTGTTGCAGAAACAACGAAGCAACATTTGTAATATGAACAGCCAAGTGTATGCTATTTTCATCAAAATCGATTACTGTTAGTGCATCATCGTAATCACGTGTGAATGCAGAATCGATACTAAACGTTAAAATACCATTGTACAATTCATCTTGTAACGGTTTGTACGTTCGTAACAAATCGTTTGTAGCTGCCATGACTTGCTCAGAAAAGTGTTCTTCCACATGTCCACGTTGTAAATACACACTTGGCCACGTTACGCGGTATCGCTGCTCAGTAGCAAGTACATTTACGCATTGTATAATCATACCATCTCGGTGATCATCACTCTCCATGTGAACATTCTTATTGTTGTGTGAAAGCACGCCAAGTGCATGCGTGATGAGTTGTACAAGATCACTCCAATAAGGTGAGTGATTATGTTGTGTAAGAATCGAACCGAGTTGCATGGCCAAACGGTTACGATTTTCAGTGTTATCTTGTGTGTCTGGTATGGGTTGTTTTTGGGTAATGGATTTTGTTGCTTCGGCAAACCAGTATCGTACTGCGTCAAGCCATTGCCGGCGGTTGTAGGCAGACATAGATGTGTGTTTGAATGATGGAATACATTCGCTGATGTCGTCGGGTACTTTGGGAAGAATGTGAACGAAATGATTTTGTAACTTGGTCTCTAGTACGAACAATAGGTGTAGCAAATTTGGTTCCTGAGCGATTGTAGATAGTTCTTGTAGTGTAGAGATTTTATCGTCCTTGTGGGAATTGTTTTTCCAGTAGTCGGTTAATAATTGTTCTACGTTTGCTGATTGTGTGTCGAAGATTTTTTTGCTTAGCGTGGTTTGTATGTAAGTCGTTTCTAACGATAAAAACTCTTCTGTCCATAAATACAAAAACCTTGCAGGTAATATCGAGTGTTGCTTTATCGGTTGAACATTAGTCGTATTTGGTACTGGAAACGCCTGAACAGTGTACGATTTTTTCGTTGCGTTGTTTTTCGACTGTATGTAACCGATGTGTAGCGAACCTTGATGATAAAAGAAGACGCAGCGTGTGTTCATGTTACAAACTAATTTTACAATACACTGCTCAAGAAATCTGGTACGACAGATGTACCGCCAACGCTGCGATCCCAGAAGACGCATTAGGTGTAGGGCTGAAAAGCCAATAAACCTCGCCGAGACTCTCTCATGAGTCAAAGCACCAGAAAAAAAAAAAAACTAATTTTACAATGCTCCGTTATTAAAGGGTATGGAATCTCCAACCCCCTACCTCCACTTTTCCACGTACAAACATTTGTTTGTCAAGAATTATGTAAAAAAGGTCACTGTGTTTACTACAAAAATGGTCTATTTACTGGTATTCGTCAACGTACTCCCAAAACTTTGAAGAAATGATCTCTCCAATCAGCACAGGGTTGGGAACGGTGTCTGTTATTTTATATCCTCGGGATGAACCATCACTACAACCGTACTCAAAAAAGTTTGTAGAAATGAACGGGTGCCCACAGACGCAGCCAAGAACCAAATTCAGTGGACCTATTTGTAACCCAACGTAGAAGCTATCCTCATACTTTGCGTGAGGTGCGAAGAAAAATGCCAATCGTTGTGTCTCGTGGCCAATTCCAGTCCATTCGTAACAACACAGTGGTTCTTCGCAGTTATAATCTAACTGTATTTCATCTGTTTTGCCCGAAAAACACCAAATAACGTTCTTGTATTGCTGCATTAGGTCTTTCAAGTACTGTTCTGCCTTTTCTCTATCTAAATCTAGTACTTCACCGTCTTGAAAATTGTCGTATTCGTCCAGTTTACTCGTATCTCTGACAACAATTGGACTTTCCATTTCAAACAATTCTTTTAGTGCTGCAAATGAAATGTACTGGTTGTACTCTCCAAATGGAATGATTTTGGAGTTTAACATGCTCATCAAGTTGTTTTGTTCAACGTTCTCACCGTGACATATTATTAATAGGTCACAGAAACCTGATTGTGAGTCGGTAGTAAACCTTTTTCGTTCTGCGTTATGTTCGAGTTTGCGACGCTTTTTCTCTAATTCAATAACTTGTTCGCGATAAGGCACGTATTTTCGTGGAGTATGTGAAGTGTTACCAAGGCCTAAACCACCTTTTCCACGTCCACTCATTTGTTTGTCAAGAATAACGGGTAAAACAAAGTTGACTTCAGCAATGGGTGACACAATTCATGACAAGTACCAAATTTACAAGTTGTTTGCAAGAAAATCGTCAACGTATGCCAGTATGGGCCAAAAATCAGTCTTGATGTGTATAATTTTTTGAGAATCTTGTTCAACAATCTTGAAGAGCAAATGATATCTTGGGGGTAGGAAGATGAGTACCTTATCCTCACCAACCAACAGACTCTTACTCAAACCTGCTTTCGCCCACAATGTTTCCACTGACTCTGTAATTGGTAACACTTTGATAGAATGGTACCACTTTTGGACAGTTTTAGATGGAATAGAAGCTCGTTGTAGTGAGACACTTCGCTTATGTTTGCGTGTTGGTGAAGTTATCATAGGTTGTACTTGACTTGGAGGATACATTGCTTCCCATAACGCTTCAAATAGCGCAGAATCAATACTTGTACCATGCGTCTGTATCAACGTAATAGGGAGTGGCACCGGTAAGAACAAATCTTGCAAATTGAGATGTACCGAATCCAATGTAGTTGTACAAAACGCATTACTTAAATCTGATTCCAATGGTGCTGTAAATTGAGCAGTAACATCAAAAGAACCTGGTAACGGTCGTACAGGCACGAGCGTTAATCCAACTTGATACACTGGATCATTCATTCCAATGTACGGTATCTTTACACTTTTCATTTTTGTAAAATGTTGCGCATGGTGACCAGATAAATCAACAGTCATACCATAAATTCCACCATCTTGTTCCTTGTACTTTAAACTATATTTTAACTCGATACACAACTCTGGAGGAATCATTTTTGGTTTTCCAGTTGACTTGGCGTTCAAGTTTGTCGTATACACGACGCGGCATATTTTGTTAATGTGCGTACAGTATGCCTCGAGAATTTCTTGTTGCAGGTAGTAACTTAGTGGCGCAGGAGAAGATTTTGGTAAATCTACATTTGGTGTTGTTACGCGCGTAAGTGAGAAGCAGGAAGGTACTTGCTTGACCATTGGTTTTTCGGCATTTCCGCTAAACATGTCGCTTTGTCGATGTAATGACTGGAAATTGTTAGAAAATATAATTGTAACGTACGAGTTCGCCATGGTTAGAAAGAAGAGAAATCAATCGTTCTCCTCTTAGATGAGCAAATAGTTGTCGATACAATTTTGCTCGATCTTGGATTTCGATATTGTTGAAATAGTCAGCGCATACAGTAATTAACGCTTCCAAATTGGCTTTGAAATCATGAGCAGTACTTTGTAAAGTAATCATTGCCAAACGACAACAATTTAAAATGTGATCTCCAATATTCCAATCGCCTTGCTCGCATACTTTCTTTTGTCGAACAAAATCGTATACTTTGACAAGTAATCGCTATTCATGTTAATCATTACGAACAAATATCTTACGTTTGGATCAATCAACTCTTCAGAGATGATATTCTCAATGAATGGGAAATAGTATGTAATATCACTAACTTGTGTGCATATCGCCGTTTCCATTAACGTTAATAATTCTTGATGTAATCCTTCTTTCTTTAGTAACGCGATCAAACGTGTGAATTTGTTCATGACATAGTGTTGTGGAGGAATAGTTGCTTGTCTCTCTTGTTCTAACAATCCATAAATATACGCGAACACTTCTTGAGCAGGATAGTACCGTATTACTTTTCGTAAGAATGCAAATATCGCATTCAATCGCTTATTTCCACAAACGTGCGTTAATTTGTTATAATATGGAAAATCGTTCATGCAAACGAGAACATCCAAAAAGTTATGTGGCGCTTCGTTACTATCTTGAAAACAATCAGCCAATGTCAGAATCTTTGCTTCTTTGATTACGAATTCATCGAATGGAGTTGGATATAACTCACCATAATGATCTACAAAATACTCGTTTGGCATTAAACAGTGTAACCAATGGTTTGCAATTTTTCGAAAGTAAGTTGGCCTAGAAATGGTTAATATGTTGAAAAAGAATTCTTACATGGAAAAGTCTTTGTTCATGATTGATATTCTTTCGATACCTTGTTTATCATGGAATGAGTGCATGTGTACGAGCAACGGATTCGCGCCATATAAAAAACTCTTGAAAGAGTTCTTGATCACATGTTGTGGAAATTCTGTGTAAGGCAATAGTCGATACACGTGTTTCATGATTGACGTTTTCGCCCATGGTGTGAGTAAATTCACATTTTCCACGATAAATGATAAACATTGATGAAGTTCACGTTTCGTTTCTGGTAACACTTGCGGAATAGTTAATGTGCAATTACTGGGAAGTGTCGCTGTGAGTAGAGGCGGAATAGTAAAACTTGTTGGGATTTGTGGAGCAGTTGAAGCAGTTGATTTGATCGAACTTGAGGAGGAAATGACGCTACTGGAATCACTTGCTGTACTTGAGGTGGAATGTCGTCTATTTAATTGAGCCTCGTTGTGGTATTGAATTAACACTTTTTGGCACCAATGGTCAAGCGTTATCATCATTAAATTGGTATACGACTGTAACGCGTGAGTGCACTCTAATTGACACCATCTTAGTAACGCGAAAACGTATTGCGAGAGCAGACCTGGGTATTGAATTTCCAACTCTTGCAGTGACTCGCACGCCATTTGTCTGTAAACACGATTGATCGATCTATTCGGTTGTGCAGCAATAGAAAGTAAAAACTGAGTCCAGTTCTGGAATAGAGTCGCGTTTTTTGTGATAATATCCAGTTCGATAATTATCGTGGTGAGACACACGAGTATTTGACTGTCTACCACAAATAGTACTTCTTGCATGGCATCTTCGACAGACGATCGCGTCACAAGTATTCTAACTAATTCTTCATAGAGTGTGTAAAAACTATCGATATCGTTTTCGAAAAATAAATGCATGCTCTCTTGTAGATAAATCAAATTATAGACTTTGTACGTGTCATCAGCGTTCGATTTGATTATTTGCACTATATTCTGCAGTATATTGGTGTTTGGTTTTTCTTTTAGCGGCCTAACGGTTAGAAAATGTTCATGTGACTGTACCATAGCGGTGGAAACATGTTTGCTGGCTCACTCGTCACGTGTCAAGTATTTAACGTTACAAATCTATCATACCTTGTTCGCTGCAGTCCGCCTCTACTATACGTAATATGTTCTTCTAACAGTCAATAAGGTTGCCTAATTTTAAAGTTTAGATTGTTCATGATCTTTGATGTGGGGTATTAGCAAATCCCAGCTGGAGCGCAAGAAAACGAGGTCATCTAACCAACATAAACATAATGAAGTATTCTTCAAATAGGTTGACACTAAACTGCAGTTCGTAGATTAGCTAACTCGCTGCATTTACTATGTACTTGAGCGCGAATAGAGTTGTAAAACTCGCACAACAACACCATGACAAACAGAACATGACTTAACAGCTTCTAAGACAGTCATCTATAACATTAAAGATTAGAGTGTATGTAATGTCGCTGTTTTTGCTGCTTCATATTAGAATTATGAAATCCCACAGCTACATACAATTTCCAATGTTCAACATCCATATTTTGTCGAGATTTTAATACCATTAGATTCTACGCAATTTGTTCTACAAATATGCAAGACTGATGAACACCTCAAACTACGTCGTTGTTGAGCTATGCAGTTTTTGCGGGCTAATAAAGTCTTTATTCCCCCGCAAAGACCTCTTATTTGCCCGCAAAAAGTTTTTATTCCCCCGCAAAAACACGATTGCCAGCTCTGTGCTGCTTCACAGCACTTCATTCCTTACAGTATGCAAGAATATCGCGAATCAGCACGATAGCGAAAAGTTGGAGTCGTTTCATGCTAATTTGGCTGCGCTGTAAGCGATTTTCGTTGAATCAGCCGACGAAAAAATGTCAGTGACATTTTTTGCTATTTTGCACGTTAGCGACTATTATATAAGATTTTCCGCAAAGAATCGACACATAGAGCAATACAGACACGGTGGATTGAATTAATATTCAATTGATGTTAATGCTAAAGTATCAATAATAAATTTCAGCTATTGATTCTCTAGTATTTCAAAATACATAACTCTGGGTCAAATGTTTACAGAGTATTATGGTGAGCAAGCGTTTGTTGCTCTCGTGTTTACAACTTAAAATTGGGCTCTGCAATGAGACAGGGAAGCAAAACAAAAGCCAGAGTGGAACCAAATGTAAACCGCTCCAACGATGAAGGTATACCAAATAGTAGCACGTCTTAAACACTTTAGCGAAGTCATTCATCGCAATGTTAATGGAAAAAGGCAATACTGAGACAAAATCAAGGCATGTCGTACCCACAGACGTAGTATCGATGCTGTATGGTTCTCCAGACTTGTCCAATGTCAACTCATCGTACGAAATACAAATAGACCCGAAAATGTTTAAACTTCGCGCATCCGACGATGAAATATCATCAAAAGCTGACGCTCTATCGTCATTACGAGAACATGCAACAAAATACGATTTAAATTTACCATTAGTAGAGGATAATTCAGAGGAGCCAGTAGTACTCTCGACGTGGCAACAGTTACGAGCAGATATTGGAAAGAAAGATAAAGGGAAGAATGGACTACATACAGGACTTCAGAAAGCACTCGAATTTGATAACTTGTTTCCAACAAAAGCAAAGCTTTCCGAACCAGAAGATATTGGAATGTTTCTACTTAATGATAACAAATACAAAATCGAAGAAAAAGTCCAACCAAAAGAATCAGTCAATACGAAATTATACGATGCAGAAACAGAAAAGAAAAAACTTGCAGAAAAACACAAACTGCAAAAAGAAGTATTAGAGAATCAACGACTGGTCGAAGAGCAGAAAAAACAACTACTCGAGTTGCAACGACAAGCTCAAGAAGAAAAAAAGAATTTAAAGGCAATAGAACGACAAAAAGAAGATTTTGCCAAACTGAAAAAACAACAAGAAATAGTCGCAAAACAAAACGAAGTACAATTAGAAAAGATGAGAATGGGAATCCTTGCCGAATACGAAGGCACGAAGCATTTACGCATCAAGAAAAAGATTTTTGGAACCTGGTTACGAAAATCGACAAATCGAATCATGTTGATGAAAAAACTCGACGCACAGTGGAAATGGAAACTAAAAAGCAAATCGTTTCACTATTGGAAAAGTTTCGTACAAGAACAACGAATGATTCGCGAACAAAAACAAATCGAAAAAGAGTTACGCGACGAGAAACTCCGAACAGAAGCAGCAGAAAAATTTTGTCGAGAAAAGACACTAATTACATTCTTTATGAAATGGCATTGTTTGTTTAAAATAGCACAAGAGAATGCTGCCATACAGAAACAACAAGAGGCAAGAAAATTGAAAATGGAATCATTGATGGAGAGATTGAGGTCACAACAGCAACCTGAGCCGGAACCACCTGTAGTTATACCAGAAGTGAAAGCGCCTGTACCTGTGAAACGACCCAAGTTGAGACCTCCGAAAGCACCTATTAGTAACGCGAGGGAAGCGTTGCCTACGATGCCAGAGTTACCTACACATTTACGGTCGTCGTTGACGCTGGAAAGAAGTACTGTAGAACCACGACAAGAGAATAACGTAGTAACTGAAGTTGCACCTCCACAACAGAACGACCCAGTAGTAGAACACATAGAAGTAGAACCAAACCCTTCTACGGAAGCTGAATCTAAACAAGAGAAGAAGCCAGTCAAAGAAGCAGCGTTTTTGAAAACTATGGAACAACGCTCAAAAGAGCGGAAAGAACGTCGTGATCGCTTAGCTCAAAAATACATGGAAATCGAAGTAGAAAAAGAGCGAAAACGACTGGAAGAGGAACAAAAAGCAATCGAAGAAGAACAAGAGCGCAAACGTCAAGTAGTTGAAGAAAAGAAACGAGAGCGACTAGCACAACAACAAAAGTTGTTAGAAAAAGAACAAGCAGAGCAGGAAGCACGAGACAAATGGCAAAAAGCGAAAGAGCATTATCATAAAACCATTCAAAAGAATTTAATTTGGTTACCATTGAAAAGAAATATGGAAGCTGCTCGGGAGGAGATACGGCGAGCTTGTTATGTATATGAGAGAAATTTGAGTAAAAAAGTAATCAAGAAATGGAAAATTGTTCATCATGAGCATGTACAAGCGAGATTAGCTGCTCGAGAAAGAGTTATTGTTAAAATGGAACGAAAAGCAGACAAAAGACTCATGCAGTACATATTTGATAAATTGAAAGAAAATCGCATCGAAAGTTTACAGAAACAGGAGAGTATTAACCAGTATTTTGCCACGAAAACGATATCCAAGTGCATTGTCAAGTGGAGAAGAGTTCTACTCGAAAAACAAAGACGTGATGAAATTAAAAGATTGGAAATGGAAACAATTGCCGATGAGTTTGTGATTGGTTTTAGAAAGCGCTTCTTCTTTTCGCTATGGAAAGATAGTGTAAAGAAAGCAAAAGAAAAACGCGAGATGGAGAATATTGGAGCTCAACTTCGTGCAAGGTCACAGAGATTACTATCTGAATATAGAATAACACAAGGATTAACAAACTGGAATATAGATTAGTGTGCTTTGTAAAGTATGATGTTCACAAACACAATCAAATGACAGAACCTGTTGTTATAGACGCTGGTAGTCGTTGGATTAGAGGAGGATTCGCTGGCGAAGACGCTCCTCGCGCAATGGCGCCCTGTGTTCTCGGTAAAAGTAATGGTAGTACAAAATATTTTGGAGACGAAGCCATAACCTCCAAACGCGAGAAATTACGACTACACCATCCGATTCAACGCGGTGTTATCACAAACTGGGACGATATGCAGACAGTTTGGCATTTTATGTTTTATAATGAACTGCGTATCGCACCAGAGGAACACGCAATATTTTTAACAGAACCTCCGCTGCAGTCGAAACAAGATAGAGAAAAAATGACAGAAGTCATGTTCGAATACTTTTATACTCCCGCGTTACACATTGCCAATACTGCAGAACTTGCGCTTTTCGCTTCTGATAGAGTAACTGGAATTGTTCTACAATCTGGAGAGAGTACAACACACGCCGTACCTATTTATAACGGTCATGCTCTTCCTCAAGCAACATGTAGTATCGATTTGGGTGGCGCGCACCTGACCGAATACTTGGCCAAGTTTTGCAGACAAGACCACGGTTTCGACGTCACCCCAGGAAAAGTTATGGAAATTGTTCGTGACATGAAAGAAATGTGTTGTTATGTAGCAAGTGATACGACTCCTCTAGTCGATAAAAGCTATGAAGTGTACGAAGGAAGTTTTATCATCACTCTTGGTGATACTAGTTACAAATGTACAGAACCTCTGTTTAAACCCAAACTAGCTGATGTAGATGCTTGTGGTATACATGAGTTAATAGTCAACTCGATTCGCAAGTGTGACCCATCCATTCGCGATGAGTTGTATAGTAATATCATTTTGTCTGGAGGTAATACAATGTTTAAAGGTCTACAAGAGCGTTTGACAAAAGAAATAACAACGTTAGCGCCTAGTTCAGCTCGTGTTGAGGTTGTTGCTTTGCCGGAACGTAAACACTTGTCATGGATTGGAGGTTCTTTGGTGAGTTGTCTCTATGAAAATACCAAATGGATAACACAAGAACTGTATTATGAATACGGACCTGAAGTAGTGCATATTAAATGTCCTCAATCGTCATTCCAGGCAGAAGCGTTATCATCTCCAAAGATCATGTTTAACCAAAAGACGTACACAGACGTAGATCTGTATCGCTAGAAGAAAATGTGAATACTAGTAAAGGTGATAAAACTCGGGCCAATTGATCATTGTAAAAAATCAAACAAAAGCAAAACCGACATGAACGAAGCAAAGAAGACTTCACACGAGAGACCTGCAGTAATCCAACAACCTAACAAAAAACATCGCTCGCAATATGGCTCAAACGCGACACCGAAAAAGTATTCGCTACTAACGGACGGTATGTTAATACGTAACTTGTATCGCTAACGATTTTTTATAGAACACTTTAGGGACATTGCCCCAAAAAAGTTTTTTGACATGATAAACCAAAGACGATCGTTATTGCGGACAGAGGAAGGTAGCGACGTTATCACAAAATTACTTGATTATTATACTAAAGTATTTGATGACGAGGACTCCTTTTCTGACATCGCCGACGAAATGGATGCCGCGCTTGGTTTATATCTACGTTACAAGCCAGAATTCGACGATGAAAATTAAGAACCTCATGTATGGAGCGTATAATTGTTTGCTACTATAAGAGTTTAGGAACTGTTAGATCAGCATCAGAAGCCATGCCCAACGCATTTCCTCAAATCAAAATATCACTCTCCGCAGACGACAAGTTTGCCATTTTGGAAAGTTTGATCGAAAGAAAGAGTATTCGCAAATCTAATGTAAGAGTTAGTATAATATTTTCTGATGTTTTATAGGCAGAGGGAATGGGATTGAAAGAGGAAAAGATCCAAAATAGAGGAGAGGCATTCCTCAATATTCTCACAGCAGCTTACAAAAATTTTGCAGCATACAAAAAGAATCTCATAATTGGAACTCCTAAACAAGAGTTTACGTTTATTACTGCAACTGGAGGTAGTGGTGCTGGAAAGGTAAGTTGTTTATACATAATCACTAACAGTAAGACCACAATAGCATCTCTCATCGCATCAAAGCTCATCAACACTGCTACCTTGTCAACATGTGTACTAGACAAGAATAGCACAAGCGATACTATGGAGATCAAATACCCTGATATCTTCAAGTATACCAAGGAGATTTACGTTGATTTCACAAATGGAAATTCGTTTGTAGAACCTGAAGAAAAAGTAGCGATTGAACAATACATGGTGCCAGACTCTTTGTTACCGCACTACGGGAAAGCCAATCTGTAAATGACTTCAAGAATGCAGATTGGAAGGGAAAGACGTTTAGGAACCAGCAAATGTCATACAAGTGGTTGGTCTCACATGGCGTGTTTGTACCTTCCCTTGTTTTACGCCTCATTTCCAAGTACTTCCGCAAGTGGGCTGACTATTCGCAAGACATTGATTTACCAATTGTAATCGTTTTTGATGAGATGCAAAATATTTATCAACGACTCAAAGATGAGAGACTGTACCGTGTATGCAAGCATGTCCTTGCAGAGTACATGTGTAATAGTAACCAAGCAAACAAAAACTCTCAGGCAGATCGTTTGTTGATCATACCTGCTTATGCTGGAACGCTTACTCCCAATATGGTCTTGTTTGATCCTACGGATTATGACAATCATCTGCTTCCACTACCTCCGTTAGTACCATTAGACGTGAAAAACACAATCCAGGCATTGTGCCACACGAAGAATATAAACTATGAACAGCTGGCTCATCCATGGTTGTGGCGTTATTTCCTTGTTTTGGGTTCTGTACCACGACACCTCAACGTAGCATTTGATACCACTATTTCTCGCTTGAAGGAATACAAGATACCAATTTGTGACAAGATAGTGGATGATATTATCTTTGCGACAGATGATAGCATACACGCCATGATCAAGAAAGATGATCAAGAAACCTACACAGGCTCTGTAGAGCATGACAGAGAACTTGTTGATTGTGTATTATCAGGAAGAGAATTGAACAAAGAGATTCCATGGGTGAGCCGCATGATAATTGCAGGAAAACTGTACTTTTCAGATAGTAACGTCTATCTACCACACCGCTACTTTTTGGAGTTACTATGTGAATACATGTTTGATACGTTACATCTATTAAACTACATTCCTAACTTGCAAAATCAAGTTGATTGGGAGCAGTTCAAGATTATGGACCTCACTGCGCTGGCATTGCGTATAAACGGAATGGTTACGTCACAGAAAGTGACATTCAGCGTTTCAGATCTGTTTCCAGGGTGTGTTTTTAATGATTCAGTTCAACACCCAATAGTGAAGCTACAAAAAGTCACAGTCGAATATTTGGCAGAAAATTTGTTGAACGATGGCTCAAAGAAAAGTTTTAAGACAACTAACGGAAATGTGACTGGTAAATCTCGATACATGTATGTTTTCAAAGCAGAAAAAGGACAAGAGGCAGCAGACGGTGTGTTGTTCTTAAGAAACGCGGACACTAACGAGAAAGACGTAGCTGTGTTCATTCAATATAACTGTATCCCTACAACACTTGCAACATGGTACAAAAACATGGAAGAGGTAGTAGGTACCAAGTACAAAGATTGCCATTGTTATTATGTTTACTCATGCAATTACTTAGCACCCAAATCTACTGAGAATCCTATTGCTCGAAATGGCTGTGAGAATATTGTTGTGTTGTACATTGACAAAATGGCTGCTGAAACACCAAACATGCGTCCGTTATACTCATCATTGATTGTCGAACAGTTTATGCTCAAAGGTGATACTGTACTTGCTTAAAATCCACAATAAACAATTTTAATTGTAAAACTATCTTTTAACATCAGCGAACGCAACATGGATGAAGAAGACACTGAAACCCTTGTCATCGATAATGGTAGTAGATGGATTAAAGCAGGTTTTGCAGGGAATGATGCGCCATTTGCAGTGTTTCCATCTGTAGTTGGATTGTCACGATACAAAACCAGTACAATAGCGCCGGTTATGAATAGTCTCAAACAAAAATATGTTGGAATGGAAGCCATCGCTAAACGAGGTCTACTTACGCTAAAATATACAATCAAACGTGGTATTGTTACTGACTGGGATAATATGGAGGCTATATGGCATCACACAATACGTGAAGACTTTCGTATATATTCGGATGAGTGCGCAGTACTGATAACTGAACCTCCGTTACATCCAAAGCAAGACCGAGAAAAAATGACGCAAATCATGTTTGACACATTTCGCGTACGCGCATTGTATGTCGCAAACAGCGCAGTACTTGCTCTACACGCTTCAGATCGCAAAACTGGTATTGTTCTACAATCTGGAGAAGATATTACGCATATTGTGCCAATATTCGACGGTCACGCTCTCACAAGCGCAACATGTACTCTAGAATTAGGCGGAAAACACCTCACAGATTATTTGGCAAAACTATTAGCTGAAAATCATAATTTCAAAGCTAGTACATACAGCGATATGGAACTTGTCCGTGACATGAAAGAGAGTCGTTGCTGTGCTGCCACAGGAGACTCTGAAGATGACGAAATTGATGCTATATATGAACTTCCAGAAGGGGGTAATTTTGATCTTGGCGATACATGTTTTAAATGTGCAGAAGTGTTGTTTAATCCAAAACTCATAGGTATAAACTCTGTTGGCATTCATGATCTTGTACACACTGCTATACGTAAGTGTGATCCTTGCATTCGTGGCGATTTATATAAAAATATTGTCTTGGCAGGAGGGAATACAAAATTTCCTGGTTTACCTGAACGATTGAAAAAAGAGATTGAGAAATTAGTTTCAGTAAAAGTCGAAGTTGTTGCGCCTCCTGAGCGAGTCTATTCGACATGGATTGGAGGATCATTAATGGGAATGAACAAGGATAATTGGATAACTCTGGCGCTATACCAAGAATATGGACCAGGAATAGTTAATATGAGGTGCCCACAGTCATCTTTCCAGGCAGAAGCCATGTCTTCATCAAAGATTTTGTTCAATCAAAAAATGTTAGCCGATGTTGTTGTGTACACGATAACATGATTAAGTTTTGAAACTTCTAATGAATAATTAAGAAACGTAAATAAAGTTTTGAAAGAAGTTATAAGAAAAATAGTTAGTTTGTAAGTGTTAACATCATCTAACAAAAACGCAAACATGGAACAAGAAGACGTCGAAGTTCTTGTCATAGACAACGGTACCCAATATATAAAAGCAGGCACTGCCGGCAGAGACGCACCAAGGGCAGTGTTTCCCACTGTAATCGGCGACCGGCGCGCCAAGCAGTTTTCTGTCATGATGTGTATGGGTGCGTTTAAGACTAGATTCATTGGAGACGAAGCGTTAATGAAACGTGGTATACTAAACTTGACGCATCCAATAGAGCGTGGTGTTATTAGCAATTGGGACAATATGGAAGCAATTTGGCATCACACGTTCTACAATGAGCTGCGACGAGCACCAGAAGAGCATCCAACACTAATAACCGAATCCCCACTCCAGTCAAAAAAAGATCGAGAAAAGGCAACACAAATCATGTTCGAAACATTTTGCATACCTTCACTACTCATCGCAAACACTGCCGAACTCGCATTGCACTCTTCAGGCCGTACTACAGGCATCGTACTCCAATCTGGAGAAGATATAACGCATGCCGTGCCCATTTACGAAGGTCATGCTATGCCTGAAGCAACATGTACTATGCAACTGGGCGGTAAACATATCACAGAGTACCTTGCGAAACTCTTAGTACGAGACCATGAAATTGTTCTTACAACTTCTGTAGAAATGGATATTGTTCGTGATATTAAAGAAAAACGTTGTTTTGTCGCTAGTGACAGAAACAAAGATCTCACCAATTACTCGTATGAAATTCCAGAGCGTACTACCATACAACTTGGTGAAACTCGTTTTGAATGCACAGAACCTCTTTTTAATCCAAAATTAGTTGGTGTCAACTCTTTTGGAATTCATGAAATTGTTCATCACGCGATTCGCAAGTGTGATCCATCAATTAGGAATAAAATGTATAGCAATATTGTACTAGCAGGTGGAAATACAATGTTCTACGGATTTGCAGAACGGTTGACATTGGAATTGGAAAAGTTGGCACCTGGATCAACACGAGTGAATGTTATTGCTGCACCAGAAAGAAAGTATTCGACATGGATTGGAGGATCGATAAAGGGCACTAGTTATGACACTATAAATTGGATTACCAAAGAGATGTATGATGAATATGGACCAGAGATTGTTCATATTGTTTGTCCACAAACATCATTCCAAGCAGAAGCGTTGTCATCACCAAAGATTACATACAATCATATCTTCACAGATGTGGATTTGTTTTGGTGCTGATCACAAAACAAGTTGATGCGTGTTTGTGTAACGAATAAATAGTTTAATTCTTGTTTAGGTACAATGGTCCTACGACGAGGGTGATAGTAGCCAACAACTTGATCAAAACGTGAATGGAAGGTCCAGCTGTATCCTTGAATGGATCACCAATAGTGTCACCAACAACTGTAGCCTTGTGGATATCACTTCCCTTACCTCCATAATCTGTGCTCATTTCTGCAAGTTTCTTTGCGTTATCCCAAGCACCACCAGCATTGTTCAAGAACAAGGCCATCAAAATACCAGAAATTGTGGCAATCATTAGCATACCGGCACTTACTTCAACTCCTAGGAAACGGTTACCGTTCAAGTATCCGATCAAACGGAACATGAAACCAACAATGATTGGTACTAGTACGACCAATAAACCTGGTAAAATCATTTGAATTAAAGCAGATCTTGCGACAATGCGTACACAGGCTTCGTAATCTGGTTCGTCGACTCTGGTCATGATTCCTGGCTTTTCCTTGAATTGACGACGTACTTCCATGATAACTGTTTGAGCAGCGTTACCGACGGCACGAATGGTCAATGATGAGAACATGAAGACCAATGCGGCTCCTAGTAGACCACCAACGAATACTTCTGGTGTTGCCAAGTTGACATTGGCGAATACAACACCACTGTATTCGGTGACAGTGTCCATGTATGCGGAGAACAACAAGAAGGCAGCCAAAGCAGCAGAACCAATGGCGTAACCCTTGGTCAAGGCCTTGGTAGTGTTACCGACGGCGTCCAAACGATCAGTAATCATACGAATGTTTGGTGGTAACTCTGACATTTCGGCAATACCTCCGGCGTTATCGACGATTGGTCCCAAAGTGTCCATAGCCAAAATGTATGAAGATGAGGACAACATACCAATAGTGGCGACGGCAGTACCGAACAAACCACCAATTCTAGCTCCGTTCTCATCTACAATACCGCTACCTTGTCCCAAGTAGTAGGATGACAAAATAGCAATGCAAATGACGATGACTGGCATACCAGTTGATTCAAGACCAACAGAGATACCTGCAATGACGTTTGTAGCAGCACCAGTGCGTGAAGCTTCTACAATTCTCATGACTGGCCACCAGTTGAAATCAGTGTAGTAAACGGTGATGAATACGAATGCCCATGAAGTAGCGATACCGATGAGACCGCACAAGGCAAAGTGCCACCAGGCGTTGGGGTAGATTGGGCTGTCCAACATCCACCAGCAGATCAAAATGAAGAATCCAGTAACGATGACAACAGAAACTGCGAAACCAATGTTCAAAGCTCTCATTGGATCTTGTAAGTCTTCTACCTTGGTTCTCTCGCCCAAAATTGGTTGTTCTTCAATGGTAGCGTTGACTGCGTTGTATGATTGGAAACCACCTTCGTTGTGAATAGTTTCGACACTAGCACCATGGAAATCGGTGATGACAAAGTCCTTGACACGTACAGCAAAGATACCGACCCAGCATGAAATCATACCGACGACGTGGATCATCAATGGGAACAAAATGTATGACAATGGGTTGGTCAATTGTGGAGAGGCGTTGGCGGCCAAAGTTCCTGCCAAAATCATGACACCGATGTTTTCTGCGGAAATGGATTCGAACAAATCAGAACCACGACCAGCACAATCTCCGACGTTGTCTCCTACCAAATCTGCAATGACAGCTGGATTACGAAGATCATCTTCTGGAATATCTTTTTCGACTTTTCCGACCAAATCGGCACCGACATCAGCGGCCTTTGTGTAGATACCTCCTCCCAATTGAGCGAACAATGCGGAGAGTGAGCAACCGAATGAGAAACCAACGATCATGCCAACAATTTGTTGTGGATCAACTTTTTCCGATGGAATAGATGCGTACAAAATGGTGAACAAAACTGCAACACCCAAAACGCTCAAAGATACGACCAAAAATCCTGCAAAGGCTCCGGAACGCATGGCGACGTTCAATGATTCACGATATGATCTAGTTGCGGCGGCAGCAACGCGAGAGTTTGCTCTTACAGAGACAAACATACCAATGAAACCACTCAAACCGGACAAGAAGGCGCCCAATAGGAAACTCAACATGACGATCAATGCCAAAATAGCCGAGTGAATGTGTGGTTCGTTTGGTGATCTATCACGCAACCAGTACATGAGGAACAATACGATGGCTACTGGGATAGAGATGACGGCGATGGTGATGTATTGGATCTTGAGGAAACCTTGTGCACCACTCTTGATGGCATCGGCGACCTTGATCATTGCTAGAGTTCCTCTATCTTTTCTCAAGACATAGAATGCCAAACCAAAGGCTCCAACAATGGATAGTACGCTAATACCAAGAATGATTCCTATTTGTGCCCATGCTTGTTTGTATGTTACACCAATAACTCCGAATGGGACGATCCAGTGTTGTGGTTGGCGTCCTGCTTCAACGTCTAGTACGAAGATCTTCTTTGGAACCAACGCGATGGTTACGTTACCATCACCAGGTGTGAAACCGTTGGTAAGCATAGTGGATGCTGTACCATCTTCTTTGGTGACGACTTTTTGAGGAGAAAAACCAGGTTTGATGCGCTCTGGATTGTCTAGGTATGTGAAAAAGTAAACGGTTTGGTTTTGGATCATGACATCGTGGTCTCCATCACGACGATAAACTTGTACTACGATTGGATCTTTTTGTTTTGAACTTGCGTCTGCCTTTTGTCCACCTCCACTAATGTATCTTATTTGGCAGTTCAATGAAGCCACATCACATGGTTCTGCTAAATCTATTGATTGTTAGTCGTTGTGTGATTAAACATACATGTAGAAATTAACGCCAAAAGCACGATAAGTGCAATCGCTAACGAACGCATGCTATTTGTTTTTTTAAACTTGTGCAAACCAATCAACTCGATCTGGGCAAAATAACAGCCAACCAGTGACTATGGAACAAGCAAAGATGCAAAGGTGTAACGACTACATGCAGTGCACAGTGCATGTTTGATCTAGAATGTAGTTTAAAAGATAGATCAAAAAGAAAAAGAATTGAGAAATTCGATCACATCCAAATACAGCTTGATGTACCATCCATTGAGCATGATTCCTTTGATTGTCATGATGGGTTTATTATTGATTTACATATACTATGGAGGATGGTAGTGGAATAACAGCAAATTATGTTTTGTTTCTCATCCAATGTTAGATCGTTGGCCTTCGTGGCTTTTCTTTACCAATACGACATAGGCAATGAATGCAGAGTAAGCCAATTAAAAATCGATTTGCTTATTCAACATCATTTTATACCAAAAAGACTCCAACTTTTCTGCTGTAGTTTTAACTGTGCTGCTCAAGCTCTTGCCATCTAATGACATTTAGATCTATCTCCAAAGTTCATGTTGCTGTGTTTTGTGTTAACAAGTTGACCAAACGTTACATTTTGAGACCAGAAGTATTTCCAAGTACTTATTACAGCTTTTTCGTTGCTTTAGGATGATACAAAATGCGGTAAACGTTGTAGTTTCGTATCGGAAGAGAATAGGCATCGCAATACTCTCTATTCTGGGATTTATAGTAGTTTATCTATTGGCCACAGGGGAACCAGAACCACACTACAGAAACCCAGCGACCACAGTTGACGCTTTTGCTGTTAGAAAAAATAATGGTCGAATACAAGTATTACTTATTCGTCGTGGCATAGAGCCGTCCAAAAATCTACTCGCTACACCGGGTGGTTTTGTAGAGTACGGCGAAGATCCAGAAGACACGGTTCTTAGAGAAATACAAGAAGAGACAAGCATGTCGGTATCCAAACCAGTTCACTTGGTCACAGTGAATGGAGCACCAAATAGGGATCCTAGAAAGCATACCATTTCGATAATTTATGCCTTGAAACTCACCGACACAAATATTATGGAAATGAAAGCCAAAGATGACGCTATGGAGCTTGGTTTCTATGATTTTGATGAGATTCTTTCTGGAAAGATTCCACTCGCGTTTGATCATCTGCGCGGCCTCAGAAGGTGCAAGCAATGGTTTGATGAGAAAGGTGAGAAGCTTTTACTCTAAATTTCAAGATTCTGTCACTGATCGCATGTACCCTCCACCGACCTTTCATCATGTTGGTAACGATTAACGTTCGGCACTGGTTTTGCTTGTAACCATCGAGCAGACTCTCCTCATTCTAAATAAAGGCAGCCGGTTTATACCCAAAATATTTTCCGAAAACATGAACATCACAAAGTTTCAAGTAGTGAAGTCAAGCAGTGTACGCTACTTTACGAAATCGGCAGTTCTTCGTTCGCCGTTTTTCAGACCACCTGACGATACGAGTGTACGAGAAGAATCCAAATTTGCTAAAGAAGTTGCTCAAATTGTTGCACAACGAAGAAGAGATGCAAAAGCAGCAGCAAACAAATCAGCAAGCAAGATGAAACAATCAACTATGCTCAACAATGTACAGAAGAATTGGGATACTGATGTTTCTCAATCAGAGAAGAAATCAATGAGACAGACAATCAATGGGTCGGCGATACCTAAATTCCCTCGCCACTCACTGGATTATATTATTTAATAAACCAGTCTTGGAAGCTAACTCTTTGTAAAAAGCGGCCGTTTACGTTATGTCAACTGTTTCCAACAAATGCAAGGGCTCACAGGTGCTGCCTTACTCGAATACTTGCACCTGTTGATGCCATGGAACAAGGTATTAAGTAACACACGTCTTACACCTTAGATACCAACAGCACAACGCGTTATTTCTGTGAATCACTCTATTCCAAACAAAGACTCTAACTTCTGTACAAACTATGGTAACATACCGTACTACACAATCTCACTCGACTAGTTTCTACGACGAAATACAATATCATCAAATTTATTCCAAAGAACTTACTCGAACAAGCGCTCAATTTCTCCGGATTATACTTTCTTTTCATTGCCCTGTTACAAGCGTTTAGTGGACTTTCAACAACAGGCCAGTACGGTTTCGCATCAACACTACTGTTCGTGATTGTTCTACAAATGCTACGAGACGCATATGAAGACATCGTAAGGCTTTAAAATCGATACTTACCAATCTCAGAGACGCTATCTCAGAGATAGAAAATTAAATAGACAAAATACACAAGTTTACCGTGGAGATAACTTTGAACCATGTTTTTGGCAAAATGTTAAAGTTGGGGATGTCGTACAAATAAGCAAAGACGAAACATTTCCAGCAGATATTTTACTATTGTCAACATCTTCATCCGAAGGTACTTGTTATGTGGAAACATTGCAACTTGATGGAGAAAAAAACTTGAAAATGAAGAGAGTACCGACACAAGGGTTACAAATACCATTCGGCGATGTTACTGTATCGTGTGAACCACCAAACAAGAAATTGTACGAATTCGAAGGGACATTGGACATTGGCTCCAAAGTTACAAAGTTGTCTATCGACCACGTCCTCCTGCGAGTATGTTGTTTATCATTCTACTTATTATAGGGTTCCACACTCAGGAATACTCATTCCATCACTGGAGTTGTACTTTATACCGGAAATCATACACGATTACTCATGAATTCGAAACGAACGTTTGCAAACAAGACAACAAAAGTGGTACAGATTCTTAATCGATTTATTACCATATTATTCATTGTACAGATCATATTATGTCTTGTATGCGCAGTACTATCTGTTCTTTGGCACGTACGTAGAGATCTTTTCCATCTAACAACGTAGGATAGTTATGGATCGTATTGGTACTTGAATGATCATGTAGAGCTCTCCATCACAAAGAGATACATCTATAGTTTAATTACAAATTATATCTTGTTCAACAATTTTGTACCATTGTCACTACTCATTCTACTGTACGTTTTTTCGTTTCAAAAAAGTAACAAATAGTGGTGTCATACGGTTCTACCAAACCATGTTGTTCATACCAAATGATATTGGTTTATACGACGACGTATCAGATCAATGCGCCATTGCAAATAATGGAGAATGTATTGATGCGTTGGGTCAAGTTGACTTTTTGTTTACAGATAAAACTGGAACACTTACAAGTAACGAAATGATACTTTTGCATATCACTACACCTGATGGAACAATTTATGGTACTGGTGAAACAAAATTCTATGATGAGAGGTTAAAAGATCGAAAATGGAAAAACGATGCAACGTTGGAACGTTTTGTAACACTTTTGTCGATTTGTAACACGGTCATACCTGTAGTAGAAGATGATATCACGTACCAATCTGCATCGATTGATGAAGAAGCACTCGTGCAAGGAGCGTGTGAAATGGGTTTGCAATTGATCGCGAGAAGTCCGTATGAAATAACTCTTATGGGAGAAGTGGAAAAGAAATATACCATTTTGCATGTGATTGAGTTCTCGTTCGAGCGAAAAAGAATGTCGATCATTGTTCGTGATGAAAATAATCAAGTACGACTTTTATGCAAGGGAGCAGATAATATTATGAAAACTTTACTGCATGAGAATCAAGATATCGAAACGACTATGAATACAGTTCTTGGATTCTCACGTCGTGGTTTGCGAACGCTTCTATGCGCAGATCGTATCATTGATGAACAAACGTACAATCAGTGGCGCGACAAGTTACAAATCGCAATCGAAGCCAATGGAAATGTTTCAGAAATATTGAACGAAATAGAAGTCGATATGACACTCGTTGGAGCAACAGCCATAGAAGATAAATTACAAAAAAATGTACCAGAAACAATTTCAGCATTACGAGAAGCAGGAATTCGTACTTGGATGCTAACAGGAGATAAAAGAGAAACAGCGTGCGTAATTAGTCGTTCCTGCGCCATGATCGAACATGAAACAACTCTATTCGAATTGTATCACCAAACCAATGACGAGATCGAAACAGCAGTACGAGAACAATTCGAAAAGTTACGCGAGAATCCACATTTATCCTACGCGATCATCATCGATGGAATCACATTGGAAATACTCGTCAGTGGAGGTGAAGAACGAACCAACGTTCGTAGTTTATTCCTAAAACTATGTTTGACTGCACGTGCTGTCATTTGCTATCGCGTCTCTCCAAACCAAAAAGCGTTAGCAGTTCAGTTGATCAAGAATGGTCAACCAAACGCTGTCACGTTAGCCATAGGAGATGGTGCCAATGATGTTAGCATGTTAAAAGTGGCAAATATAGGAATTGGAATTATGGGAAAAGAAGGTATTCAAGCAGTGAACGCGTCAGATTTTTCAACTGCACAATTTTCTTTTTTAAAAAAATTATTGTTTGTGCATGGAAGATGGAACTATCGCCGAGTATGTAAAGTTGTGTTGTTGCAATTGTATACACTAGTTGTGCTACAATTTGGTCAACTTTGGTACTTTTTCATGAACGGATCAACAGGAACAGTAAGTGTTGATTCGAATTCTTACAGAATAGTCATTGTATGATAACTTTTTATTGTCCATGTATACACCATTATTTGCGTCATCGTTCACGATACCAGTGATAGGAGCAACAGATAGAGATGTATCTGAACAAAGCGCGATGGCGATTCCGCAACTATACAGCACTGGCCAAAAAGATTACCACGTAAGTACACGCTCGCATCACTAACAAAACAGTTGAGTACAAAAATACTCTCACAGTGGTTTGCTAATGGAATTTTCCACTCTTTGGTGTGCTTTTGGGTTCCATACTTTTGTATGTACGCTACAGATGGTATGATGCCAAACGGAAAAACGTTTGATCATGATCTACTTGGTGCCCTTGTTTACTCTTGCGTAGTGGTTACTGTTACGTTCAAATCCATGTTAGAAACAAGATCTTTCACCATTCTGAATCACATTGCCAATGTGTTCAACATTAGTACCCTGTTTATCGTGTTGTACACGTGGACAGAAAATCCAGGTTCAGGAAGTTTCTACAAGGGCTTTATGCACTTGGTAGATAATCCGTTCTACTGGGGTGTATTGATATTCACCGTTTGTGTTGCGTTGATTCGAGATATCGCGTACAAAGCGTTAGTGAGATTTAATCCAGAGTTGTATCATACTGTACAAGAGAAAGAAGCTGCTGGTTTGACAGTAACTTTTAGCGAAATGAAAGAGTATTCACATTTGGAACAATGTGAAACACCGACAAATGGAAGTGATGAATCAGAGCCGTTACTGAACACAGGTTTGTGTTTCAAAAGGGTCATGTAGAAATGCCACAAAAAGTGATGTGGAATTGCTGGAGTGCGCTATTACTGTTGGTACTGCATAAATAATAGCTTTATACTGTCTTGCAAACCTGCACGATCATTAGAGTCAAATCTGTTCACGTTCAGAGTAACCTAATACGAGTATAAGGTCTTCAACAGTGTAGGTGATAAAAACAAAAAGGTATTCTGCACTCGCGGTTCCAGTGCCGTCTCCGATCACAGTACTAAACGAGCTCGACGATGCTTGACTTCATAAATCTAACGGGGTATGGTATTTTCATCGTGATATGGCCGAATACACAAATGCACAATATTTATTCATTCAGTGTGCATTATATTTTACCAGCAGAAACTCTTTCCAGATTTGCTGCAACAAAAAAAAGGAGGTGAGATGGCATCTTCACTCTTCTTTGTCTCCACTCCTTTACTTCTGCTTGTCTTAGCGATTGCTGAAGAGTAGGAATTTTCTCGCACGCCTCAATCGTCGTGAGTGCGGTGTGATTGAACACAGCAATAGATCCCTATTCTACAACCCAATCGACCTTAGGTTACTTCTTACTTCGAGACTCAGGATTCACATGTTCACGATTCATTACGCAAAGTCTTTCGTGGCACATGAGAGAGTCCCAAATACCTTTTTGGCACCGGGTGGTATTGAACCCGTGTCCTTGTCCAACATGTACCAAGCTATTTGAATACTAGGCTACATGTAGGACATCCTTCGCAGTGCTTGACTCGTTACTGCCCCCAGGCCAAGTCCACCGTGGGTCATGATACGTCTTACATGACACCTAACATGTTTGACTTACCTCTACCATCCGTGATTTAAATTGTTATATGTATAAAGTTTTTTTGTGCCAAACCAGAATTGGTCAACTATCGAATGTATAGGCATTCAGTGTCCGCAGTTTGTGTTTGTGGCTGTCAGGGACATGTTTGGTTGTTAAGGTTGATCTTCACCTCTTGTTTGCGTTTCTTCATGGTTGAGTGACAGGTTGTGTTAAGATTACAATTAAGTAAAAACAAAACAACCAAAATCAACAATGCGGCATTGATATCGTTCATGAAGCAGTGGAGAATCAGTGCTTGCATCGGCTATGGTTATCGCTAAGCTTTGTGATGCATAGGTTGCAAACTACACGTTTTATATTCGTCCACTGTCGCATAAACCATGATTTAAACCAGTACAGTTCAATGGAGATCACCTTATAGTTAGGTAGCCTCAATACATATGATGCGCCGCATCACGAGATATAATTTGAGGTCTAGTACAAACACCACGCAAAAGCAGTGTTTAGCATGTAACGCGCTAAAATAAAATCGAATAAAGTGTATATACGAACAAACACTGCACATGAGTCCTTAAACTGGTAAAGGTGGTATTAGCCCTCAAGTAGAACGTGTAACTATGTTTCATTTTGGTTTCAATTAGACGTCCATGAATTTTGTATTTGTTTTTCGATGCTTACCTTGTAGCAAATAAATTATTTGCTTGCATTTAGACCTTGTTGGGATCTTTGGTGTTTGTTGTCCCTGTTCGCCATAAATACTTGTAATGTGACAGGAGACAAGTCAAACAAATTTGACAAAACGAAACATCATGTCCTCCAACTCGATGCAAGCAAACAACTTCGTACTCCAACAACTACAAGGCGAGAACGAAAGACTACGCAAAGAAGCAGAGCAAAGTAAACACGCAGTCAAAGCTTCCGAAGCAATCAACAGTTTAACAAAGTTTGTTGATCAAACACCGGAACCATTCGACTCCAAAAACTACAGAGAACCAAATCCATTCACGAGAAAAGATGGATGCTTTTAAAAATAAATTATTATTCGAGACCTCTTAGTACATATGCGATTTCCTTCTTTCGAAGTTGTCGTGCTGGGAAGTATGATCCCAAAATTGCTACAATTACAGCCATTGCTCCCAATGAGAAGAACAAAACGTATGGGAAGTCAAATTGGTATGGCATTTGAGTAAACAAGTTGAATTGGGCTGTCAGCGTCATTGCAGTTACCAGTCCGATTACTGTACCGCAGAAAAATGCAGAAACAACTAACGCTAGAGCTTCGTACATGTATGCCCTGATCAATTTGTTCACACTCAAACCAATGGACCGTAGAACACCAAATTCCCAACTATTATCTCTTACGTTTGCGGCAAAAGAGATTGTCAGCATGAAGAAGCACAACAATACTGCTATCGCTGCAACAATGTCAAAAAAGGCGAGTAAAACAGTTGTTGCCGTGCTCGTAGACGCTTTGATGTCACTTACATCGTTCAACATGGTAAAGTCACTATCTACAAGTGCTCTAATTCCGTTAACAATCTCTTCTCGTTGTCTTGGATTTGTAATATTCTCTCCAAACTTGACCAACAACTTGTCCTTGTGTACAAGTGTTGGATGGTAGTCCATCTTGACTGATTCTGCAGCTTTTCTTGCAATATACTCAAACGCGTTCATAGAAACCAAAACAGGTGAGTTTGCAGCGGCAACTTCATACGAAGAAAAGAAGAAACTTGGTACTTTGTAGACTAATGCACGAGACTTACAAATAAAATCTTTTCCACCGGTCAACTGTGTTTTTCCATTCTTTGTGGCCAAACGCAATTGCATTGGATGATAAATTGCAGCGCTAATTGCTGGCACTAACGCTTCACTTGCAACAACATCAATATATTGATGATACGCCTCTCCTTGATCAAAAGTATCCGTTGTTTCGTTATCACCAAAACGGTACGCGTCATAAATCTTTGGCGGAGTAAAACCCTTTCTTTCTCCTTCTACAATGGCTTTTCCAGCATCTACATACAATGATCGAAATACATCTGGTTTTCCATTTACGTATTGGTACTCGATTCCTGGTGAATTGGTATCCAATGCAGTGTACAAAAAGTACTTGTCGTAGGTGAATTTCAAAAAGTTTTCACTGACACCGTAAACACCAACGCGTTGCGTAGGGTAGTATGCCAAATTAGATAATCGAATGGTACTGATAAACGGTAACTCTTTCATGTTCACCGAAACGTATCCATAATCTCTTACATGATCAATTTCTTTCAATTTGTCCAAATATGGATTCAATTGTTCTTCTGGAAGTCTATACCGAGATGTTTGCGAATCTACTAGTAAATCGGCACCAACGAGTGATTCTACTCCTGCAATGATATTTGTTGTTTGCAAAGAGAAGGCAACACCAGCAAAAATTACAAAAGCGACTGCTAATGTGAACATTAAAAATGTTTTTCGGGATCGACTACGATGACCAGCCAAATTCTTCTCAATGAGGGTAGATAAACGTCTTTCTGGTCCCCACAAAAACACAAATAATAATGCGCGTTCCAAAAAGGGTTGTATCACGACGGCAATCATACACAAACCAAATAACATACCCATCAAGATCACATTCAAGATCAAAAAGAACATGGGTAAGTTTTGGAAGATGAAAGCAAATGGAATTCCATAATAAACGGAAAATCCCGCAATCACGCATATCAGCGCTAATCCAGTTTGCCATGGTTCTAAACCTAATTCTTCTAGTTTGACCATTTTCACACGAGTTTCATTAAATGTTTGATGAGTCACATCCAAAGAATCACGTAATGAACGACCCAATGCCGCTTGAATAGGAACAATATTGGCAATAATAGGAATTAAAATTCCCAACGCAACTGGTACGACAATAGCAATCCATGTAAACTCGAATGGATATGTTTTCTCATGTGGAAGATTTGTCGCCCAACCAATGATGTATGTCACTCCGACATTGACAATGACACTCAGTAACATGCCAATAATCACACCAGGAATGGCAAAGTACATACTTTGTGATAAAATGACTTGAATAAGTGTAGATTGTTTCAACCCTAGCGCACGTAACATTCCATACTCGTAAGTCTTTTCTTCTACGTTTGACAATAACAACGCAAACACTAGAATGACACCCAATGTAGCCAACATGAACACAACAAAAGTGAAAATTTGATCCAAGAACATGCTGATAAATTGTGTTCCAAATAATGCCAATGCGATCGGTAAAGTCATTGTGACGGGATAGTCGACACCCAAGGTATCCACAATAGAGTTTGTAAGTCCTATCATTGCCAAATCCATTCCATTTTGTGATTTTGTGTAGGCACTGTAACGATCTCCATATTTGGCGACAACGGATAGTGAATAGTGTTGCATTTGGAATCCAAGTAATTGTGTATAAAAACGATCTTTTGCGTTCAACGCCGACAAGATCAAATTAAAGTTTTCGTTTTTCCGAAAATTATCCGCCAGTGTTTTCGTCACATACTTGTAATCTAACACGACAACATTTCCTAACGCACTTGGATATTTTGTATAGGATGCAGTTATTGAATCAACGACACTGTACTCGCCTCCTATTCCCAAATCGTTCAACGTTCCGTCTGGTATGAGAATATCTAACATTTCTACTGGTGTTACCCAAATACCACCCATGGCATCTATTAAACGTTGAATGGCAGGTGGGATAGGAATTCCCATTCTTCTGGCTATTTGTGTAATATTCACATAAACAGGTTGTGTCATATTCACGCCTTGTGCTTCTAGAATCAATGTGATAAACTCGCGTAATGATTCATTTGTAGTTGTGTTATCTACTGGGTCCAAATCGGGATCTACAATACCTTCACTTATGGCTTGTGTTTGTCCTGATAATATTTTCGAAATCGTCGCAAAAGAAACTTGCACGTCTACGTGTTGTCCACGGTTTGGAGAAAGTTCTAGTGCTGTTAATAATGAATCTCTAACGTGACACTCTCCCTCTCCTAATGGACGGTACGGCCAGTTTCTTCCGATTCCGACTTTTTGTTCGCGTTCCGAATCAACGATAAGTAACATGGCAGAAATATTTTTGGAATGGTCGTCACGATTCAGCACTCGGCCGAACATGATCCAACGTGGTGTTGTAGTACCACCTATTTCTGGATTATTTAATAATTTTTGTGTGAGTGATGTCTCGTTGACAAAGGGTAGTGTTGATGTGTTTGTGAATTTGGTTGTAAATATGATATCAGTGTCTCCTACGACTATTAGAGAGATTAAAAATACGCACCTGCTTGATCTTCTGCCAACTTGAGAAAAACTATTGGCGCTTTTTGTACTGAGTTGTACAGTATGCTTACTACGAAAACGACGATGATGATTGTTAAAAGTCCAATCGAAAATGATCCTAATCGCTTCTTTGTGTCCATGTTAACATAATTGAGTGCAAAGAGCATGGTTCCGAGAAACCCTTTGCCTGTTTTTGCGACAATGTTTTCATCTGAAATGCGAAACGACTCCACTAGAGGTGTTTTATCAGTCAAAGGCCTGTCTTCTTCCTCCCCATCGTTAATGGACAGGTATGAGGGCATCGTAGGCTCGGCAAATGTGTTCCGCTCAACTTCGAAAAGTGTTTACAAGGCGAAACTGGCACACTGACTTGTAGTAAGAAATAACACATGTGAGAACATAGTTTCTTTTATTTGCTACCGTACACATTCAAAACCTTGTCGTTGAAACATTTGAAATACTAAATACATGCACATTTGAAATTTTTTTCTTTTAATTTTTAAAAAATGTACCGTCGGTCAGCCAATTGGTATCGAAGATAGTTTGCACTCAAGAGAGCTCAGCTTTCGCGAGCTCGTCCATCATACAACCCCTCGGCTAAGATTTATGCATCATAGACGGCATAGCGTGATTATTTCACGTGTTGTAGAAATAGAATCTTAGATGAATAGTTTCCAAGAGTGTTTCTGCATCGATACTTAAGCCTTCGCAGGGGCGAATTATCAGGGACACACTTATGGGTTGTGTGAAAATCAAATAACGATAAATTGTAAAGGTTCAATTAACTTTTTCTATGAGAATATGGCAGCACAAGCTAGTTTGCATCTGTACTGCACATTTCCAGCTTGGTTTCTCTTCTTAAACACGAGAAATGAATAAACTTACAATCATACTAAAAATAAACGGTTTTGCGATTTTAGTCAACCACAAAATCATAAGAACAAAAAGATCATGGACGCAATTAAGCCTTATGCTTTACCAGAAAGAGATCCCTTGAAAGAGCTCGCGAAGCCACATTCAATGGGTGTACGTTCGACAAATACGTTTCTAACTAGTAGACTACCATTATCGCCATCAAATACAAAGACGGTGTTATTGTTGGAGCAGATTCGAGAACAACAACTGGATCATATATTGCAAATCGTGTTAGTGATAAATTAACGCCAGTTCATGAAAGAATCATGTGCTGCAGATCTGGATCAGCCGCAGACACGCAAGCAATTGCAGACTATGTCAAATATTACTTGGCCATGCAAGCGTATGAAAACTATACAAATAATTAACGTTTTTAGTGTCGAACTCGGTAGATTGCCCTTGGTTAAAACAGCAGCAAACTTGTTCAAAACATTATGTTATAATAATAAGAATAATCTTATGGCAGGTATTCTCTGCGCCGGGTGGGATCCAATCGACGGAGGATCTGTTTACTCGATCCCTTTGGGAGGTACATTGGTGAAGAGTGATTTTGGAACAAGTGGATCTGGTTCCACTTACATTTATGGTTACTGCGATGCTCACTGGAAAGAAAATATGGAGCTAGAAGAAGGTCTACATTTCGTTAAAACAGCATTGACTTTGGCCATGATTCGTGACGGAAGCAGTGGTGGTGTAATCAGAACTGCAATCATTAACAAAGATGGTGTACAAAGAGATATGACACCATGGACTGAATTAGAGAGATTCAAAGGAGAATAAACTCGATTTATTTGTAATATTTAGTTGCATTTTTAAATCGTAGCAACTAACACTACTTGTTGCACGTGATACAACAGAGCTCGACTCTTGTCTTGAAAACGCTGTTACTGGTTGACCTTCAACAAACACTTACAATTATTAATTTGAATTTCACACAAACAACATGGCCAAGTCAAAGAAGCCAACTCAAAAAGTAGAGGAGCCCAAACAACCAGATGAAATCCAACAAAAGACTCGTAAATTTATCAACAAACAAAGAACACTAGTTTTCGCAGCTCGAGGAATCATGGCATCACATAGACACTTGATGCGCGACATTCGTTCCTTGATGCCACACGCAAAAGCAGAAAACAAACACGACGAACACAAAGATAAACTAATCGATGTCAATGACGTGTGTAAAAGCAGAAAATGCCCCAACGCACTCTTTTTCGAAAGTAATGCAGATAGAGAACTCTTTTTATACGCATTAAAGAGTCCCAGCGGTCCAACTATGAAATTCAAAGTCACAAATATCTCCACAATGTTCGAACTCAAGTTGACAGGAAATTGTCTAAAAGGTTCCAGACCCATCCTACACTTTGACAAAAATTTCGATAACGAACCACAACTCGCGCTTGCAAAAGAAATGTTCACACAAATCTTTGCTACGCCAAGAGGTCACCCAAAAACAAAACCATTCGTTGATCACATGTTTTCATTCTTTGTCGTTGATGGAAAAATATGGTTTAGAAATTATCAAATAGTAGATAGAGCAACAGGAAAAGGATCCCAAACAGAAAAATCATTAGTTGAAATCGGACCTCGATTTGTACTCGAACCCATGCGTATTTTGGATGGTTCATTAACAGGAGAGGTTTTATACAATAATGATCATTATGAATCGAAACGTGAAGTATTGCGCGAAAAGAGAAAAATGTATGCGGGAATGAAAGCATCGAAACAAGAAAAGAAGAGACAAAGAGTTGCGCAATTGAGTGATGAAGGAAGATTCGATCAAGTACAAGGAGTTTTCCATTTGAACCCAGATGAAGTCGAAGATGACGAAGATGAAATGGAAGATGAGGAAGACGAAGAAGATGATGAATAAACAATTTTTAATCTTCTTCACGGCGTGGAAAGATTCTAGACATGATGTCGCTGTTTTTTAGAGAATCTAATTTGCTTCGAACGAGGTGTCTTGCTTTTGGCCATTCGCTCATACTTTTTAACGCAGCTACTGTATTTTGTTCCAAATACTTTTCGAATCCACTATCGAATGGTGTAAAATCTAGCTGGTCTTTTTCTTGTCTGAATTGCGATTTGAGATTTAGAACTTCAATCTTTTTGCTGATGCTGCTTTCTTTGTTCAGAATCTCTCCTAGCAGCCGACAAAGAATGTCAATTAGCGTTTCTCCTGAGTCAATCTCCAAATCCTGTAGTACCATGAATTTTCCTTCTTCGTATACCAATATGCTAGTGAGGGTTCCTGTGACAACTTGCACAATAGGAACATTTTCGTGTTTGATAGCTAGGTACAAAACTTTGCTCAGCGTTTTCATTTGAAATCGGGCTTGTTTTTTCCCCTCTCCATCCAAGCATACATTCCAAATTAATTTGCATGCACTGTGAGTGCTCTCTAGCAAATCTTGATTGTTCGAACCTAGCCCTATATCGGCTCGTGATAGTATCGCATCGGCTGCAGGTAACGCTTCTGAGGCAGCTGCTATATCTCTACCCTGTGGTACAGTACAAAGCCGAGCTAAAGTCGCTATAGCGTAGTTCAAAAATATTTCGTTCTTATTCTTAGCTGTTAATTGTTCGTTCATGACCCAAACAAGTGCTGTGATTACTCTGCTCTTCGAATCGTCCGACTTGTCTAGTGGATCTCGATCGTTGATGAGCAGCTTACTCCCTTTGTCGCACATTGATATCTGCCACAGTGCTTTACATGCAGCCTCCCTGTCTGTTTGCGATTTGCTTTTTTCGTTTCGTATAACTTGCAATAAGTATCCAATTCCGTTTTGTCTACTTATTTCTTCTTTCACTTGAGGCATATCTGCAATGCTTTCAAGAATTTTACTACATAGCTCGTTAAACTCATCTGATACGTTCTGATTGAGTAAATAAATCATGCTTTCTACGACTCCGAACTGAGTAGCACGTATCTTAGTGTCTACGCCTCGTACAGCTGCATATATCAATCGAACAGCTTTTCGTTTCTCATCTACCGAAAAGTTTTCGTCACGTAACGCATTTATATTTCGTTTCAATCCGTCATGACCAAAGCTGTCGAATACTTTGTACTTGTTATCATCCAGTACTTGTTCGAACGACTCTTCTCGGTAAGGGTGTCTATCTTTTAGAAAGTCGCTAACTTTGTAGTTAGACTGTGTCATGAGCGCGTCTTTTGATCAACCAACTTGGATGGTTCAGCTACGCGACTGTACTATGGTGAGTTTTAGCTACTAGCGATAATAAATTTGAACAAAATCGCAAAAATGGGTGAATTTGAACTGTTTTTATTTCAAATCTAAATAGGCGAAAATCAAATAACACTTTACAACGTGTTGGTTTCACCAAAACAGAGGTAGATCGTGTGTTCTATGTCGAGGCACACAGAGCAGCCGGTACTCGTAGATACCGAAACAAAGCTTCCTCCTATGAAACGGAGAAGATTTAGGGAGGCAGCGACTTTTGAAGAATCTGAATCCGAGAAAATACATCCACATGCTTCTCTAGAACCGTACATACCGATAGCACCGTACGATATAATACCACCTAAAACTGAATACATGGAACTTCAACGAGAAATTCTTCGGCTTCAACCCATAATTAACGACACAATTTCGCAGCAACCTCTACGTCTTCTCAACAAAGGTGCGTTTAGCTCTAGAAAACCAGAAACAGAAGAAACATGTCAAATAATAGTTCCAAAACCCATCAAACCAACCATTGTAGCAAAAACCACGACAACACCAACACCATCCGGAAAGAAAAAGAAAGAGAAACCAGCAGTCAAAGATCGCTTCACCGTGATCACTTCGTTTGATTGGAACATTGATCCCGTGATCCATCCTTGTCCATATTTATGTGGAAGAGATTTCGACTCGTTAAATGGGTTAGAAGCTCATGTAAAACAACAACATGCCGAGGAAGTTAAAACTAGTCCAAAACCTATGCCAACGTTTACATTTTCTTGTAGATTTTGTACCTACGTTTGCCAGTACAAACAACGACTCATTACACATTTGAATAAGGGTATGTTGAAAATTCACAATTTACTAATACCGTAGAACACAGTTCGGAATTTCATAAAAAAGAGAAACCAGTCGTAGAAGAAAAGCTAGAAATACCACAATGGAATTTAGGAGAATGTATGAGGCACTGTCCTTATATGTGTGGTAAAGAATATAGTTCTTTGGCTGGTCTTAAAAGTCACTTGAAAACTCATCATGTGGCAGAGCAAAATTCCAATCCAAAACCATTACCTGAATTTGTATTTCGTTGTCAATATTGTGATACTAGTTTCCCAGCTCGTACTTTGTTGGTTTCTCATCTCAACAAGGAACATGTTACTGACTATTACGCAGCTGCGAACAATTCAAATAAAGAGTGAGATTGATTGATAGTGTGCGATTGTTTGTATTCTATTTTCGGAATGAAACCAAAATAGTAAGCGTACTTTTTCTCAGTTGGTTAAGTTGATCTATGTGAACGCTGACATAGCACGTTGCATTGATTCCAAGCTGCACGCGCACACGAGACTGAAAAACGAATGGTTAGTAGTTCTATGCTGCTGAAACTAGGTTCTGCTGGTCAGCTGGCTCAGAGGTCATAGACTGCTTGTGTTTCACGGCCAAAAAAGGTAAACGTGAATTAACAATCCATCTGTTCGTAGCAGTTAGCTTTGAAAACGATATGGATTCCGTACATTGTGATCTAAAAGCGATCAAGTAGCCACCAACTGGCCATTGGTAGCAGGTATAAGGAATGCAAGGCAGATTTCTGTTGGTAATCCGTTAATATTATATGTCGTGTTAAAATTCAGGCCAATATTTCAATGTTATTTAATTCCGCAAAATCTTATTCCCACTCTATTTGGGTCAAAACAGTAAAGGTACACGAGTATGTGACGATATTGCATTGGTCAACGTAGAGTATTTCGAACTCTTGGTAATGTTTGTTTCCATACATGTAGGGCGACACAAGAGGAACGAACGTTATTTGAGAGTCGCCGTTACAGAGTGGGTATCTTGTATCGTTAATTGTATTCCATACTGCAGGCCCATGTGTCTCACAAAATCTCAATTTACTAACGTCATATACTGCAACCAACTCTTTTTCATTTGCGTTTGTTCCCATCACTCGTAAATATTTCGTACCTTTTGGCAGATGGAGTCGGTAATTGGTATTTTTTGTGAGTATTGAACGGTTAGGTCGAATTGTACTTGCACCGTGTGAATTACTTGATAGCATTTGTACAAATGTGAGCGTACATAGTATAATTAAACGTTAGATATTTTCAAGCGAATAAAATTAGCACACTTGGTAGGCCTGAATAAAGAACCAGAGCTGCGACGCATAATAATAGGTGAGGTGTTCATCACGTTTGGGATTGAGGAGGTGTTAGCCCTCTTCAAAATATGCCAAGAGATAACTCAAAATTTAAAAAGCACAAAGCTCAATAACTCTTCGCCGAAAGTAGAACATTTTGCTTCCTTGTGGAGGAATTAGGTATCGCAACATCAGCTTTAGAAGTTATCAGAAAAAAGGCTAAGCGGCCCCACGTATCATAAATATCTTCGCTTGCGAACTGCAATACAAGAAAAAACAAATGAAACAAGAACGTAGACTAAGCATCTCTCGTGAGAAGCCATACAGTGTGACCAACTTTAAGAACTACTCGTTCAGTGACTTGGCCAAGTACTTTAACGAACCACTAATGAACGCTGCAGTCGCACTAGGTGTTTCAGAAACGTACCTCAAACGATTATGCAGGCTGCTAAAAATACATCGATGGCCGTATCGAAAGATTCAAGCCCTGCTCAATCAAAAGCACAAGATGCAAATACGATGCAAAACAGTAGCCGAACCGTACAAGAAAAACTGGAAAGTGAAGATTGCAGTGATTGATGCTCGCATCGCGCAGTTACGAGAATATGGAGAAGAAACAAAGAAATACAAACGAGTACGAGTACAAAAGTACAAGGAGAAATCATCTGATCACGAAGACAGCAGTGAAGAAAAGTGTTTCGATTCCGAGTCAAGTTGCTCGTCACCAGATCTCCCACATGAAGACAAGATTATAACACCTAAGTGCAACGTGGTCGACTATTGGCAAGATACAGTGGCTCCATTGGGATTCAAGTTGGACTTGGACCTTGGATCGCTAGCTATTCCACAAAACTGTGAATATGAACCTTTTCAATTGAACTTGGATTTAGATTCTGTAATGTTGCAACTATGATAAATATTTTTCTAACAAAAAAACATTTCTTATTTGCTCTTTTCGAGATATGCACTTCGGTTAGTTTTGTAATACGGTTAAAATGTCAAATTTCATAGATGGATCAATTTGGCAGATCACACCACTGGGCAGAATAATCAGATGATCTTACGAAACACCAGTATATCGTTCTTATAGAAGTGTAGAACATTGTGCCAGTTGCTGATGACCACACGTAGAAATATCGTAGGGCTCTATAGCTGTTCCTTACCCCTGAAAATGCAAAGCTAGCAATTCGCTTGGAAATTTAGTTTGTAAAGAAGTTGCTAACTGACTTATAAGAGTAATAACACGTCACGTAGGCGCTAATGAAAGGTTTCGTGAATTACTGAACAATGTACCGATTCAGCTAGCTCCACGTATATAGACAAAATCAGTTAGGACTATTAAAATCTCTCCAAACTTAGACCAACAAACCCTAACATATCTATAGTTAGCGCAGGAGACCATGATAGATAAGTAAGGAGCGCCCCGCTGCCAAACTTCGCTTACACATTTAATAGCAGAGCTCTGGACAGAGTAACAAACAACAAGATGTCGTACACTCACGAAGAACAAACCATTAATCATGCTTTACGTCTAATATCATCGATGGACATGGGAAATCATGATCATGCCATGCTTGCCCAGTTTATGATACGATTATTAGGTAAAATAGACCAACAAGAGCAACAACTCCAGAGATTACAGAACGAGAACTGTTATTTGCAACAGCTGCTAGACTCTCAAGAGAAGGAAGTCGAGAATCTAAGATCTTACACTGATTCGCCGATAAAATCTCCACGTATACCACAAACACCTCGCACAACCCAGTCGAAATCTATTGAGTGTTACCAACTTCAAACAACAAAAATATTAACTATCGGAAAGAGCTATGTTACAGTGTAAGTAATACTTGTATAAAATTGCGGTTAGAGTAACTTTGACATAAAACTACTTGTGAGGCTTTATTCAAATCAAATGGCCTGTTCAGAAATTTGGCCATATGGCATCGTTATTGATTCTCATTGAATTTCGGCCACACGCCATACAAACTACTACAGTCCACGGTTTGTCGTATTTTACCTCCTCTTCTATTTTAAATATTTCTTTCATGTGTTGACCATTGAAAAATAAGTGTCCAACTCGTTTCACGGTATCAACTAGCAGTCCAATACGGTCACCAGCCTCTGGTACTTGCAAATTGTAATCGTCTCCAGGATAATACCGGTGATTTCTCGGAACGCACGTAGTTTTATGAGTTTGGTATTCATTTTCATCTGATACAGCGAGCATAATAAAAGAACCACCAAATTGTTCTAGTACGACTTCAAAATACTACTTGGCCCGAATATATTTGACAGTCGGTCTTGTAAGTTAACCATCGGTTGTATCGATCTGTGATTCGTGTATTATCCATGTCCAGTATATAGGCCTCTTTTGGGTGAGTTTCTTCATCTTCCGGATAGAATCGATAAAACTCTTTTGTGCCGGAACGAAGTTGCGAGGATAGGTGCGAGAACAGGGTAGGTAACGATACAGCCCCAATGTTAATGGTAATGTCTGACATGGGATAAAGGACTTCATGACTGCTGTGTAACGCAGATGTTTGCTTCCTCATTGTTGTAAATTCGTTAGCCCACACCTAATTTTGACAAAGCGAGATGGCAGCAAGTGATGTACTTCAGCATCCACATAAATAGCACAGCTCGTATGAATAACTTATAAACAAAGCATGGAACACCAAACAAGCAAATTCTTTGAAGCTAGAACTTCACGAATGCTCCATCTCATGACAGATTTTGAAGAACTCGAGAGTGAAAGTAGGGATATTATACTTCAGCGAGTAGAGCTCTTTCTGCAACTGATTAGCGTTGAAGAATGGAAATACGTGATACTGCATAGAACGTTGTTCATTGAGAGGAAATATTCGTCTAGAATATTTGTGAATCTAACTGCAATATATTTGGCGTGTGGTAACCACTATATCAAGGAGGAGAAGTGGAGTGATGCAACAAAGTGGCTCAAGATTGGGAGAAATGTTCTCGCACCCGCAGTTCTCAGCATAATCAGCGGACGCTCTCCTACCAACGAAGTTGGCGAGAGCGTACTCGCTCAGCAAATTCGGATTCTATCTCTGTTGCTCGTATCGACACGCCAACAGAAAAGAAAAGTAGACAGGACAATGTTTAGTGCTGAGCTACAAGCAATTACCAGCTGGAAACCTAGCTTTGCGAGAAAGATAATGCATTTTGTGAAAACAAAAATAGGTGTATAAAATTTCGTTTCAAATGTGCATCGTTTCGCTTTACTGTTCACCAGGTGACCATGCAGACAGAAAGCAAACATTCAGTTCAAAGCGATTCTATCTTGTATTCGTGTAGCTTCAGTCTCCGCAATGTGTAGAAAGTTTGCTATCGTGTTGTTTTCGTAAGACAGATTCAAACAAACAATTCGAAGGTCAATGGACGAGCAGAGTAGAACCCAGTTGCAGGACAAAATAGAAACTCTAAAGCAACAAATAGATAGCGAACAGAACAATACAAAACGGTTACTTGGGTTAAACGATCGCGAAGGTATTTCGCACAACCCTATTAATTCATTCTAGGTGCCATGCAACACCTAAAATTGAAAAAACAACTTGAACAGCAAAAACAACAATTAGAAGAACGAATGGAAGATTTGGATACCACAGAGTACGAAATGAATTTGATACAAGAGATTCTTTCAAAAGTACTGTCGCGTTTTTCGAACAGTGGTGGCGAATACGATAAAAGATCGGTCGAAACAATTATTAAAGAGGTTTTACTACGATTAGAAGGTATACTAATGGGAATGGAAGAAGATGAGATACAAGAGTCGTTAGAAAGTTATGATGAAATTGGAACTGAATTTGGACTTGATGATAATGGTTGGATGGATCTTTTGTCTCACTATGGTCGCAAATTAGAAGGTTTCATCACCTCATTAGAAATCAAGAACACAATAGTTGAACTATTGAAAGAGATCGCCGCACAAATGGAAAATGACCAAGAAGAGGATGAATTACCAGTAATTGCAACTCATACTATGGAAGAGATGGTTGATATAATTGCTACTCGACTAGAGAATACGAAAAAGAAGATTGAAGAGTGCCAAACGCAAGCTAAAGAGTGTTTAGGAAAAGGAAACAGAAAAGCAGCACTCTATTGTCTCAAAAGAAAAAAGCTACTTTCCAAACATCTACAAAACTTGCAACGGCAGCACCAAATATGTGTTCAACATGTAAAGAATAGTTCCAACACTGAATAAAAAGGGTTTGCCATTTACAACGCTCAACTATGTTTCAAGAAACACTTCAACATCCGAACACACCATGTCGCTCAAGGATAAACGTTTGAAGCATATGGAAAAATGGGAAGGCAAAATGCCAGCACCATCAGGTTCATCAAAAAAAGAAGATGCAGGAGATGCGTTAGGACAAACATCGACGCGCGTTAGAAAGAGTAAATCATCGTCGTCGACACCTATACTCAAGCCACAAAACGTTGGAAAAATGTTGAGACTCATTGTGGACTGCCTAAAAGAACAAAACGGTGCCACGATCGCGTTTGATGATTTGATAGAAAAAGCGTTGGCCGTTAAAAAAGAAGGCGACGAACCAGATATCGATATGGATGATTCGAACCAACAGAACCTATTAAACGAAATGAAAAAAGCGTTGTACGAAGATGAAAAAACTCGTTCACAAGTCATTAGCAAACTCAAGGAAAATCCAAAAATCGATGTTGGAGCCTCGCAAGATAAACCAACGTTTACCTACAAAAGTACGTACCAATTAAGCAACGCGCAAGATATCATCAACTTGCTCAAATCGGTTACGCCAGAAGGTGTCGATTGCAAAGAACTAAAAGACTCGTACAAGACAATCGACGAAGATATTGCAAAATTGAAAGAAGAAGGTCGTGTCTATTTCATGAAGAACAAGGAGATGAAATCCGATATTTTGTTCTACAAGGATCCAATGATGGTGATGGATATTGATCAAGAGTTACGAGCAATGTTCCGTGCAACTGTGAAGAAACTTCCTGACGCGCAGCACATGCCAGATTTCGATACAGTAATGAAGGCGAATGACTTGAAGCCAATGGAAACGATTGTATGGGCTACTGATAAGACCGCTTTGGAGAGAAAGGCACTAGAAGAGGAGGAGAAGAAGGGTAAGCAGAAACGCAAGTCTAGAAAGATCAAGAACGTTACCAACGCTCACATGTTGGACACCATCAACTTTAATGGTGAAAACTAGAACGGTGAAAATTAAATTTTGGTCATCGTGTACAAAGACTGTCTGTTAATAGTTACACTGTGACTCTTTGCATCGGCATAAATGATTGCAGATTGCACTACTTAATGTCGCTTCTTAATTACCTTGCATTCTCAATGACTATTATCGCTAAATGTATGTTTTAGATTGTTTCTTAGTGGTTCATCTGTCTTGCGGGTTGACCAAAACGATAGTTGACTAGGCAAAATCACACAAACAAAACCGATCTTGATGAAGACCACAAGGTTGAAGCCTCAGCAAGGTTTTGCAAAATTGAAGGGCTACGACATAGAATATTTTATTCAAAAGCTTAGCGTACTTTTAGGCAGAACACGACCAGCAACAGCTACTAATGCGGAGGGTACACCAGCTGCTACACCTGCGAAGAAGGGAGGAGTAAAATCACAAGAACAACAAGCCAAACAACTACACAAAGACCAAGAAGTCGATATTCCTCTTGGAGAACACAAAAATATTTCTCGGAAACACGCAAAAATTGAATACAACTTTAACAACAAACAATTCGAACTGTTTGTGTTGGGAAAGAATCCTGTAAAAGTTGATGGACTGTCCTATTCGAAAAAGTCCCAACCAGTCATACTACATAACGGAAGTGAGATTCTAATAGGCGATTCATTTTTTATCTTTTTGCTACCTACGACGAACACTGGCGCATTGCAACAACATCAACAGATACAGCATACAGAACAACCTGTGACAAATAGCATGGCCTATGATGACGGTGCAACTGGTGCTCCTATTTTCCAACAACCAACGCTACAGCAAAACAAACAATTGTATGAAAAACCAGCACTATCGTACGCGACAATGATCGCACAAGCGCTATCATCACAACCTAATAAGCGTTTAACGTTACAAGGAATTTACCAGTGGATCATGGACAACTATCCATATTATCAAAACGCAGAAGTTGGATGGAGAAGTTCCGTGCGTCACAATTTATCATTAAATAAATTCTTTTCCAAGGTTCCACAAGAAGAGACAGAACAAGGCAAAAGAGCAGTTTATGCGTTGAATCCAGAATATGAAGAAGATTTACTAAAAGGACTAACGGGAAGAAAATTAAGTAAACACTTGCGCGATAAAGAAAAACCAGAAACTGATATGGATGATGGAAGAAGAAGAATGGTCGCGACGCCAACACAAAGAAAAGGAACAAAACGAAAAGCCAGTAACACTGACGATGACGATCAACCAGACGAAAAGATACAAAGAACAGGCATGCATCAAGATGCGAACCAGTTCATGAACGCTATGGCGTTTAATGCAATGGGTGTGAATAATTTACAAAGATTGGCGACACTTGGATTCCCAAATAACCAAACCAATGCGCCAATACCTCCACCTACTTTGGCATTCCCGTTACAGTTGATCAATCCAATACAATTTGGAGCACCAGGTGGACAACAACAATTACAGCAACTACAGCAACTTCAACAGTATCACAATATTCAACAACAGCAACAACCACCAAATAGCGGTGGAAATCAATAAACTTTTCTTGTAAACGGGGTTTGGTTTCCTATTTTTATGAACACGTATGTACAAGTCTTGGTTTAAACCAGCTCGGCTTGTACGTCTCGCCAAAACATGTCGTCGTTCGTACACTGACGTCGCTTCAGTCGGTACACCTGTAACATCACCAACTCAATTTCCCCAAACAACAATACTTGCAGATTCACCAACTGTCCAAGTTATAAAAATTGACCCAGGAACAATACCAAATACAGAGCAACCAGTACAAATAGTTATACCACAAGTAGAACCAGATGTCGAGCTCGAAGTCAAAGATCCATTACTGATATTCGACAGTATTGTCAAAAAACTAGAAGAAAAATACGGAAGAGAGAAACTTATTTTTCCAAAAGAAATTTATTTTCTATTGGGAGCACCAGTGCGTTTTTACAAATAATTACTAACAAGATAGGGAGCAGGAAAGGGAACAATGAACAAATACATTATGCGCGAGCGTGGAATCACTGCGAAACCAATCGTTACGAGCGACCTACTCGAATCACCAGAAATGCGAAAATTAAAAGATCAAGGCTACTTGATCAGCGATAAACAAGTTGTAGAACTCGTCGTGAACAAATTATTATCACCAGAATATGAAAATGGAGTTATTGTCGATGGTTTTCCACGTACTGTCGTACAAGCTCACTGTGTATCTTTTTTGTACGATTTCATGTTACAATTACGACAAGAGATGCGGAATACAAGTTATGCGACAAAATTTAGACGACCAGTGTTTCGAATCACTGTCTTGTTCGTTGATGAACAAGTTTCTGTACAAAGACAATTAACCCGAGGGAAACAAATAAGAGAACATAATAGAATTGTTCGGGAAACAGGAATTGGAAAACTATTAGAAGAGCGAGTAACAGATTTGAGTGAAGATGCTGCAAAAAAGAGGTACAAGTTTTTCCGAGATTCCATTTACGAATCTGTGAAATTATTGCAACAAAAATTTGATTACAATTTTATTGATGCTTCTGGTGATATTGGACAAGTTGCAAGAAACGTAGCGGCAGAGTTTGTATACCAATCTAGTACAGAACTCGGAAAAGAAACTTTTGATTTGATAACACAGGTGCCGCCAGCCGAAGATATTATTTTACATGCTCGGCAGCAGTTAGTAAAACGTCTAGATGGGTACCAACAACGGCATCATGAGTTGTTTAAAGAGGTGTTAAAAATTATTCACCAAGAATTCTTGCATATTATGAAACGACAAGCGTTGAGTGGTGTTGCGATTATTAGAAGCGAAAATGAAATTTTAAATGATCCATTGGCGATTAGTATGGTTTTGGATATTTTAACGGAACGTGGGTATCAATGCATTTTGGATTATGAAAGGAAATTAATACCGACGAGATTGGATCCACAAACGAATGAAATTATATGTACACCGAAGAGAACATTCCATTTTGAGATTCAATTCACAAAACCAAAGATTAGAAATTAAAGCTTTCTGCGAAATAATTTTGTATTGCTTGTAACATGTTGGAAGATGAGAGTGCACTACCATTTACTGTTGATAAACTTAACTTGTTTCTATGCGATATGCTGCGAACAAGGTGGAAAGAATGGTCGGGTTTTGTTGTGCTTGAGGAAAACAAAGTACTATTTAAATTCAACCTCAAAACACAAAAATCTATTTCAAAAATTGATGTAGAAGGTGCAAGTCGCGCATACACTCCTGATGTCTGGGGATTGCAAGATGGGAACTACATTGTTGAATGTGATACCTCGCCTCGCTTTCGGTACTACACCAATTCTGATACAACACTAAACACAATAGATGGCTCCTGGAAATGTCTCATTGAGCTACAAAATAGAAACATTGTATTCTATACTCAAATCAGTTCTATTACACAATTTGTTTCATAAAATAAAAAATTTTTACTTTTTATCATTCTTTCTCATAAATGATCCAAAGATTGAGTTTCTAGCCTTGTTGTAGGCAAACGATTTAAAGTTGCCTTCCATGTAATCAGGTACACTACCTTCAATAATAGAATCTGCTCTAACATCTTCTCCAGTAAACATGGTATCAAAATACTTTGTATCTTCATCATCCTTACTTGGTACAAATGGCGCAGGAATTTGTTTCTTTTCCAATTTGGCCAAATCCAAACTACTAAAGAATGGATGTGCACGAATTTCCTCTGTGACTAGACGTTTATCGGGAGCACGTTCTAACAAGCCGGCAATTAAAGATTGTGCATCGGCAGGAACATGTTCTGGGAAAGTCAAGTTTCCTGTAGTCATGATCATTTGATACATGACCATTGTGTTGTCACTGTAAAAGGGAGCGTGTCCAACCATTAATGTGTATAGTAAAATACCAAATGACCACCAGTCAACTTCTCTACCGTGACCTTGTCCTTTTAGAATTTCTGGAGCCAAATCTAGTATTTGTCAGTATTATAAAAATATTTTTTCATACATTCTGGAGTTCCACAAAAAGTATATGTTTGATCCGAGTTACTAACTTTTGTTTTTGATAAACCAAAATCTGTCAAAACTGCATGTCCTTGTCCATCAAGTACAATATTTTCTGGTTTCAAATCGCGATAAATAATATCCATCTTGTGTAAGTGATCTATAGCCAAATAAATCTCGGCCGAATAGAATTTTGCCTTTTCGACTGAAAATTTTGTTTCTTGCTGTAAATGATAGAACAACTCTCCTCCGCTCAAAAAATCTTGAACCAAGTATAACCGTTCGGGACTTTGGAACGCATAATGTAACCCGACAATGAACGGGTGACGTACAGTGGCCATGATCAACTGTTCATTCTTTGTACTTTCCAACATGTTACTTTCTATTATACTAGCCTTTTTGATGGCTTTCATGGCAAATATTTCTCCGGTATCCAAATCGCGCACCTTCATCACTTTACCAAAACTACCACGACCGATAACGCACAATATTTCAAAATCGTCTAACGAGACGTGGCGTTTCTTTTGTTGTAGTGCTTGTCGAATACTTTTATGTTTATCGGCTTTGGACATGGTTCGTTCTTGAGCCGATGGTTGGTCCTCTGGTGTTGGTGGTAGTTGTGAACGATCAAAAAGTACAATGGTTTTGACGCGTTCTAGTTGGATTTCTTTTCTGGCTTCGGCTGCCTCATCACGTTCTTTTTGTGTTGTCCTTGATTGGTTTTCTACTGTCGCTTTTCTCATCTCGCGAACCCATCGTTCATATTCATTTACATTCTCCGCTTTGAGTTCATAAATACGAGAGAAAAATTGACTAGTGATGCGGATTTTTAGTTTTTTAACGCGTGAAGTATCAATGTCGGCACCGGAAAGTGGGATGAAACCTTTGGGTTGTAGTTTGTTATTTGATTGACTCTTGTAGTAGAACAAGAATGAACCACGAAGTTCAAACCATCTGCGAAGGTATAACCTAACTTCAGCACCCTACAAGTTGTGAGAATTACAAGGTTGTGTACAAACTTTTTTAGTTAGGAAACCGCTGCACTGCACAGTCTCTGTTGCTCCCATACCAGAACCCACCATGGCTGTAGAACTTTTTTTGTTTGGGCTTAGTACTGATGTGTGACGTTTGCCAATCAACTAAGTAAATGGCCGGTTACGATTATGATGCACTTCTTGACATTGACAGAGACAAATAAGCTAGCCGTTAATTTTGAGCGAGCTAAGACGCTTTGCTCAGAAGCGATAATAAACAAGTAAGTTGTTTAATGTTATAAGTATTGTGGTTCGATTTGGTCGTAATTGGTAGTGTACTCTGGGTAGTGTTTCTTGTAGCCCAACAGTGGCGAGATTATGTTGATGATTTGGAAGAGAATAGTATTAGCTTTCGGTGGTAGGTCAGCGATATAAACATCATTGTTAGCGAGCAGGTAGAACAGGCTTAGTGGGTTTGCATCTTGGTCGCGTACCAAACCATAAAAATTTTCTGTAAATTGTTAGTGGATGGAGTACGAACATACCAAAGAAGGTATCATCTGCCACACCGATTGGGTACGAGTGTTTTGTTGCCGTTATGGTTACTTTGTATTTCAATGTATCTTTACCAGAGTTCCAATAAGTGTGCGGAGCTCCTGCAGGTAGTGTGATATGCTCACCTTTCCCTATTCTTCCTTCTTTGCCTTGCGCAAGGTAAGCAATTTCACCTTCTAATACATCAAAACGTTCTACTTGATTACGATGATAGTGCAGTGGAGGGGTGCACACTTGCTTGGCAGGCGGGGGATTCTTTGGGTTAGGAGAGCACTCGCCTTCATAATGCATCTCACCATAAAATTCTAAACGATTAGCATTTAGTAACATCTTGCAAACCCGTTACTCGTCCATCTGTTTCATTTGAGCGCACTGTTGCTTTCATCCAATTTGCTCCATCTTGAGTCAGCAATACTTTTTCTGGATTAATTTTCGAACGACTACGATTTAAAATATTGTTGCGAAAGTTGAATAACGCAACCGACGATAGAGCTATCAACACCGCGATGACTATGCCTACTTTTACCATTTCAAATAAGGCGATCTCAGTTCTTATTTTAAAACTTGTAACGTAGCTTGGTTACCTTAGAAGAAAACAACGATAGGCAGTCTCTGATGCACTGATTGCCACTGTATTTCATTAACAGAGCTTCTTCAGTTGTAAACAGGATCAACTGTAAACAAAAATGGACGTGCTCACACATCTGACAGCACAAGTCGAAGAGTTGCAAGAAAGATACTTTTTATCAGATGAAGAAGTCATTCGCATGATCGTGGGTGGTTCACTAGTCGCGTCAATCATTCTAGGTATCGCGTACATGGTTTATATTACCAATTTCACTATCGTCCTGTCGTACATTCGTAGTAAAATTCTAGTTTCACTCGTTCCCAAAATCACAAAAGAGAATGCGTTCATACCTATAATAGTTTACGTTCAAGTGTTTATATTTGTGGTTTCATGTTTGTTTTTCAGACGCGTAAAAACGATACACATGTTAGACAATTATGGACCTGCTATTTCGTCAGGACAAGTGTATCGATTCTTCACTTCAGCACTCGTACACTCTGATCTATTCTCACTATTCAACAATGCTCGCGCATTTGGCTCAATAGGAGGACTACTAGAACAATCAATCGGTATCAAAGTTGTGATACTTTTTCTAGCGTCAAACACCATTCATGCAGTTATATCATTCCTCATTAACCCGTTAGACCACTCTTTTGGAGGTCACGGTGTTGCTTTCGCGTTCATTGGCGCTGCGATGTATATCAACTTTTTCCGATCGTCGTTATTTATTCATGGCGAACAAAAAGCACAAGAACGCAAGGACCAAGCACAAGATTTGATACGAGATGAAAGTTTGATCTTTTTTGCAAGATACGTACTCATAGGAGTGTTTATGGATCGTATGGACTTGATGACAAGTGTTTTATCACTTATTGTTGGATTTATCACGTGTATGGCACTATGTGGTGATTTGGCTGGTAACAAAACAAGAACTGTGGTTGCTGTTTATGTTGTAATCACATCGTTGCTTATAGGATATACACAACTGTACGAGATTCAGAATCTTGATGCAGAGTTGAAGAAACTTCAAGTTTGTTACAAAGTGAGTTCAGAAAAGAGGTATGTTAATGAACCAATGTGTACTAACTCGATAGTTCTGTTTTCTTTTCGGATTCATACGTTGATTCAAGTGATTACTACGCAAAGCGTAACTATGCGTATGATGTGCAACGATATGTATTGCCGATGTGGGATTACTGTCTAGAATCTGTTCACCGAGTACAAGCAAAGAACTATACACTTGTGCGTTCACAAAAAGATTTACTTTCAAGTTATGAGAAGATTTTCCGATCAAAGAAGGCAGTAATGTCATTCTACTCACAAACCTTCCAAGAAGAGCAAGCAGATATACTCAAACGAGTGACAGAACAAAAAACTGATGCGTTACTGGATTTAAACAAGAAAGAAGCGGTGCATATTAACGATGCGTTAGAGTTGGTAGACAGTAGTAGCGCTGTATCTAGATTTGCAATCTTGTTCAAGATTTGGAACGGTGCAGTTGTTTTGTTTATGCTTGCACTGTTGTTTGTTAGGATATTCCCGAATCACTCTGTATCGTTGCTAGTGTTTGCAAAATGGGATCATGCTATGCTACACTTGATCAAATTTTTCGCAAAAGGACCACTGTCAGTGAAAGCGAAACCAGTAGAAGCCAAAATGTAGAATTATAACTTAATTTAATGTTTGTACAAAATTTTTCTATCATTTAGCAACCTTCGCCGAAGCAACATGGTGAATTTACAGTCTTTGAGAATGTTCCTAGGTACGTGTATGAGATTCCTTGAATGAACGCGCTATAGTTTCCATTGATCGTGAACGCTACAGTCTTTGCTCCGAATGCGGAACAAGTGGCAGCAAATCCATACAACAAACTTGAATCTTTGGTTGTTGACTTGAAGGTCAATGGAACAGTTTGTGTTTGGTTTGTGCGCTTGGGGAATGTTAATGTGTCAGTGTATGTGACAACTCCCAACGTTTGTCCAGCATAGATAACGTTCGCGTTGATATTGTTGGCGTGTAAATCCAAATAGTTTTGATTGTCAACACCTAGATCCAAATTGAAGTTGATGTTTAGCGTTAGTGCAGCCAAATCGATTGATTGTAGACTCATAGATGATACGTTAGTAGTTATTGTTGGTATTCTTGGATATAAAAAGTAGATGGCAAGACCGATGCCGACTAGCAATAGCACAACAGCTAGTAAAACACAAAAGCACACTGGTATGCATATCCTCCAGCTGCAACAGGATTTCTTCTTATTTGATGGTACAGTATAAACGTTTGTGTGTACGGTCGTTGGTAACAATGCGTCATCAGACTTTGTGGCCACTTTGACGGGATAGTGATACTGGTGTGGCTCTGGAAATGCTGTTGCGTTTGTCATCTTGTTAACGTTTGCGTTTTTTTGTTATGATCTTTTCGATAAGAGAAACCACTTTATTTTGAGAGTTGCGCTACTTTTACAAAGATATTTTGGGGGACAATACCATATTAGGTAAGCTGAGCTGGAAAGTGACAATTAGAAACTTGTGTAGAACCGTTCTACTAGGACTTGAGTAAAATGTGCGATGGGTAATAGAGCTACTTGCTTGTTTGATGGGGCATCATTGTGCCAAGTTATTCTTATGGGATAATCTAGTTGGAACTGTTTGAATGCAACAGAAGATTCAAAGGGAAGTCGCGTGCAACTAGATACTTAGAACTATGGTGCTTTGATACTTTCCTTGTAATGCCCAACTAGGATTGTTTGAATTCACACAACACGATGCAAGACACAAAGACAGAAACAGACAAAGATTTATTAGAGGGAATCGCATTCGTCGACACAACAGGAGATGTAAAGAAGAGAGCAAAGGCTCTCAAAGTAGATGAGCAACACAATATCTTGTTCAAAAAGCCAGAACATTTGTTGACAAAAACGTGGATTGCGTTTGGAAGACTACAAAAAAACGGATTTCGCGTTACCAGTGAGGGATGTTTACTCTTGTCACCAAAAGATAACAAGGACCCACGTGCAGCCTGGACCTGTTGGCAAACGATGCATCCAAAAGATAAAATCGCAGCTGATGAGTGCATATCGAATAGATGTCGGATAAAAGAGTGTCTGAATCCGAAACACGCCATATGCGAACTGAAAACAGCACATGCTAGACGCGAAACTTGTAAAATAGACGAATGCCAATGCGAACCAAATTGCATAAAAGTAGCATCCAAAACTGTCATACCATGTAACTCACAAGAAGGCAACAAATTGTTAAACAGTATGCTGTCTGGTCGGAAATACGTAATAAAGAAGAAAAAAGAAAACAAAATAGTGGAACAATCTATACGAAAAGGAAAACGAAAAGCAAAAGAGATTGAAGACCCACACGTGTACGATAAAGAATCTCACAAACGTGTCAAAGCAACTCACAACATTAAAAGTTTGTTTTAATGGCAATTTACATTGCGCGAACAATATTCGCTTTACGATTTACATGTTTATATAAATGAATTTGTGTATTCTTGGATTGCTTTCTCAACCATGTCGTCTATGTCGTTATCTAACGAAAGTAATGGACTACTGAATTCTTGCTTCATCTTCTGCTCTGCTTGAGTAATGTAAAGAGAAGTGAGCGATTCTATTCGGCGACTCGTTTTGATGAACGTTTTCATGACATCTACTTCTTTCTGTAATATATCTATGGTTTCCTGTCTACTTGAGTGATCGGATGTATCTGTGAGGCAATCACTATGCGTTTTGAGAGCTTTTACGATTGGGAGAACATATCCTGTGTAGGTGATCCCATACGGTGCTGAGTCGACGAGAAGATGAATCTCATCAGCTACACGACGCACTTGAGGGGCTGTACGTTGGCTTGAGCTCTGTAGTAACTGCATCTTCGCAGCAAGAGTCAATAATAACATGTTCTTTCTCTTTAACGAAACAAACAAGTCTAAATTGGTTGTAGAGGTGACAGGGATCTTGAATTTGGCGCCTATCAAGTCAATAACATGAAGATCGATTGGAAAGTGCTCATTCGAGTGTAGCTCGATATCTTTCTTGATAAGATCTAGTATGGGTAACAACTCGTCTACTTCAGCGTAGGAATCATCAATTGTTTTCGAGCCATGAAGCTCGTGATACAATTGTCGATACTTTCTCGTTGCACAGTTGAGAAAAATGGCAACCTTGAGATACATTAGCGAATCACAAGCACTCTTTAACGCAAAGCACCGTAAATGCACTTCCAGACAGTTCACTCTTATTTTATCCAACTGGTACTCTAAAGATTGTGATGGTTCTATCATTCTCCATCGCTCTATGTAAGATCGTGCATTGTTCAGGTAAAACAGTGATCGCTCAGCGTCTACATCTTGCATGTAGTAGACACCAAGCAACATGTACGTGTATGCAGTTTGAAAGTTACCCAGAATCATATCAAACGATTCTCCAAGTATTTTCTTACTAGCAGTAGCGCAGATACGATCAACGTCAACAATGTTCATCTTTCTGTAGAACACAGCTAGGAACATCAGTTGTGTAAAAATAGAATATACCTTGTTCTGCGTAAAACATTGCGACCTCTTCGTTTGATGGCATCTTGCCATCATAGTTCTCACCTTTCATACTTGCTCTTCGATATTCGAGAAGATCTTGCGCATTATTATATGCTGGACTGGTCATACACAAACATTCGAAAAAGTTTTCTACTGCAGGAGCTATTTCAAATTTGCACGGAGAAAGTGGTTGTGGAGAAGGATATGGTTCATGTTTTCTTTTGCCATCTCCACGTTTTGGGCCTGGCTTCTTTGGAATTTCAGCGTAGCTGCATCTTATGTTTTTGGACGCGCATTCTGTACACTCTGGCAACTTTCTATCACACTTGCGATGACTGCGTTTACACCTAACGCAAGAGTATGACGAGAGTTCATCTACCATCGTTTTTTGTGTTTGAAAATCGTCTTTTAAGGACTTTGTTGGCGGAGTGAATTCTCACGCAAGAGATATATTCATTTCTCCGTTTGCGAATCGGTATCATAACAACTTGTGTGGCATGCATTACAACTAGGAGAATATCAGCTAGTCCTTGTATGGTAGCATGTGCTCTTTCTTTCAGAAACAAGTCGTTAGATCTGCACGTTAATTTTCCTGTGAACAAAAAGACGACATCATCAAAACTTTATTTTATCGTTTAAATCGTTGCCCGTTGGGCAGCACGAGAGGTGCGTACAAATTCTTGAATGCATTATCAACATGATGTTTAGGGTAGTGTGGGTTTGATTTTAATTCGGCGACTTGCATGTGAGCACGTCTTGATTCTTCTGCGGTGAGTGTCTCACCATTTGTTGATTTCAATATCAAAGATTTGTCAATTCTGCGGTGAGTACGAAGGTTGGTACCTTTGGCACGCATCTTGAAATTACTACGACTGTTGATGGCTTTTCGCAGCTGTGCAAGATCCTTGTTTCCCTTATAATTTGGATGATTGAGGTTATGCGTAGCCAATTCTAGTGGATACGTATGAGCTACATGCTGGTCTCCTTTGTTTTTCGATTTTGAAAGTCTGCGATACTTTTGTTGTGCATACTGATCGCGAATCTCTTTTGTTTTGTGCTTGTGAACTGGCAATTTGATTCCATTCCCTTTGCCCTTTGGTTTGTACTTATTTTTGTTTTGTATTCTACCTTGCTCGGTGTACGACACGTACAAGAGTACAATGAGTAAAATCAAGATGACTTTTGTTTGACGCATTTCTGATCTTTAAAAATAGACTATCGCTTTGCTATTCAAGGAAAGAGAACAAGAAACTCATTACAAACCTAATATGAGTTGCATTCGAAGGCCCATTGAAGATGTACACCCCAACTAGCATTTTGAATTGTTGTATTCTTCAATCTTCATTGTTTCTTTTCTCTGACGGATAATGTGTCTCTTTTGAGGTTGTTTGCCCAACACTCCTCAAAACGATTTGTAATTTTTTATCCCAAACAAACCATGCAAAGCGATGAAGTGCAGTCAAGGCTACCTACGTTTCTTCGTGTAAAACCAATAACGCTACAATACGGACAACCTACAATTCAGTGCAGCATAGATGATACGACAGGAAAGTCGCGGTGTAGAACATTTGTCAATCGCTTTATATCACCTCATCCATTAACTACATACACATACACGCACCCTTTGCCGAAGACACTGTTTTGGTTTTTAGCTCTTATTATACCTCTGTTCACGTACATTGGCATGGATTCACTACTCGTAGAGAATGGGAAGTATTCAGACATAGAATATGCAAACCATGCAGACGTTTTGCAGGCAATAATGAATAGAATGGGACCACAAGCATTTATTACATTTGGTTTCAGTTGCGCATTGCATTTGGTGAACGCTGTATCGTATAGTATCTTTTTAACGTTAAGCGCGTGTTGGTGTCGGTGGAAACTTGCATTATTAGGCTTTCCGCGTATTGCTGTGTTCTACGACGTGATAGCATGGTTGCAAGTACTGTTATGTAGTTTCTATTACATCCAACACATCACGCTGTTAGTAATGTTCATGAAAGTCACAGCCACTGAGGCATTAACCAACTTGGTGATGGCTTGTTCAATCATCTTTCTAGTCATACTCTGTACCACTGTGTTCTTTTTGATATTAGCGTGGTTAGTGATCAACATCATGCAGCTAGTGCTTCGGCACAAGTTAATCAAACAAGACAAGCACATGTCTGCCTTCCCAAACCAAACGGGCATAGGAGGAATAGGTGCTCTACCACTAGCAGCAAAACATCAAGAAACACCACGCATAGATAACAATGTGTAAATTTACTTTTCATCATCGCTACCTAGAGAATCATTCTGACTGGCATCTTCTCCATCGCTACTATTTTCTTCTGTCTTTTTGCCTTCTGATTCTGCAATTCTTTGGAATTTCTTCGATGGTCCATTATCACTACTAAAATCCAAAGCACGTTTCACGTTTTTCTTGTTGGGACTCTTGTTGACAAAATTTTCATTAAAACATAAAAGTTCTTTGGTTCTTGGTGTCATTGTTGGACCACCTTGGTTTGATATTTCCATGGTAGTAGACGACCCAGGAGCAATGGGGAAAGTTCCACGTCGTGAACCACGCATTGGACTAACCCATACATTATTAGCTACTCGTTGTCTTTGTGGACTTGTTAACGCACTATTTGTGGGCTGGTTATATGGCATCTTGGGGATATTACTGCTCTGGTTGACCAATATAAAATCTTTGACAGCAGGAATAAAGATTTGATTGTAAAAACGAACAATGTCACCAGTATCACCAGCTTTGTCAAGTTGTACCTTGTATAATATTTTTCCAATTTCTACGGCTGACATGGCACGATTTCCTTCACACAATATTCGGTAATTGCCAATAATACAACGGAAACTTATTCCCATCTTTCCAACCTTGCAAATGGCGTACATGCTACACATAATAATCTACTACGTTAATAACACGAAACAACATACTTGATCTAGATGACGATCATACATTAATTCTCGATGTGTAGTCAAAACATGGAAAACAACTCTCCACATGGCTTCAATTCTTTCTCGTGAAATTTGATCTACAAATTGTGCACATAATTCTTGTATTCTTTGCGACACGAGTCGATACACTTTTCTGAAAAAATAATTCACGGCAACATCATGTGTTTTTGGTTTCTGTTCACCTTGATACACTGTAAACATTCTTTGCTTCTTTTTTGAAACTGGTGTGAAACTTCCTGGTGGCGGTGGTGGTTCAATCTTTTCTTCTGTTTCGGAAATCTTTGTAAAGAGTATCGAATCATGAACCCATGTTAAACTATCTAGTAGTCGCTCTTCTACTGATCGGAAATGTCTTCTAAACGCGCTACTAAACCATGTCGCATGTTGAACGAATGATTCAATAATGATGGATAATTCAAACGCTTGTAAATTGAACCATTTCAAAAGGTCTGGGAACGAAACAACGTTTCTCATATTGTATGCGAATAGTATGGTTTCGATCGAGCATATGATATGCGACTTGTGGAAATTTTCATTCGTTAGTAACATTGTAAAATTTTGTTCTTTTAGTCGACGTTCTTCTCCCAGTAACATATCCCGCAATACACTATTGTTAATTTCTATGTTGGTCAACTTACTTGTAGTACATCTTCTTGATCAAATTCCGACGATATTCACCTTCTGTCGCCGTTAAACTATCAAATGGAACCAATTTGACCAAATTCTCCAATCTCTGCGTTATCGCGTCCGATTGATCAACAGTACATCCTGAAAAGAATCTCCGTAGTTCATTATCAGGAATAGGTTCTTCATCTTTGAGTCTTTCATTTAACAACTGTATCGTGATAATCGTCGCGTGAACAATGTTCTTTGGTTTGACATTACTTTTTGGTGATCGCATAGGTGATAACGCGTCACTTGATATTTCTCCCGCACGTGGATTTAATTGATAAACAGGCGCCGATATCATTCTTGTTACTGGACCAACTGTTTCGTTTAGATCAGTTAAGAATACACGAGCATCAAAATCATTGCAAGCATCTTCTGCTTGTAATAGGGACTGATACTTTTGTAGTAATTGATCCAAATGAGTTTGTTCGTACAATATTTCATTAAAAGTTGCATCGTTAAAGGTGGAACGTAACATGTGTACGACATGTTGTGTTGCTGTCGCCGATAGTTCTTCTGGTTTAATTTGTAAAAATTGGAAAACGGCATCGGCACCGTATCCATACGTTTTGCCTGATGTTGGTACGTTATTCCATAAATAATTTAACCATGCGGCAAATAAATTGAACGTGTGCTCAAAATCGGAAATATTTTCAGACTTGATCATGTACGCGAAAAAGGTCCATGATAGTTCTATTACGTGTTTTGCGTTATCCAAACTAGATGTAAAACAATGAATAAAAATACGTACCCTTCAAGATATTGGACAAAAAACGCTGCTAATTGTTCATAACATGAATCTAGTGCGATAAATCTCTTTTGTACTTGCTTCATGACAGTAGTGAGAGATGATTCATGAAATTGTAATATCGATGTACACGCGTTCAATAATTCGAAAAATTCGACCAACCGTATCGTTACATAATTTAAGAGTGATATGAGTGGCGTTCCAACGACATCCAACGTGAACTTTTCCAAGTGTTTTTTGATATCATCTTCTATTGAGTCGGAACTGATTTGTTTGTACACCAAACGTGATGCCAAAAAGACAGTACAACAACCCAAATAATTTAGTCTATCGTTCTATCATGCGTTAGTACAGTAACGTGTTCTTACATTGTTTTCTAACAGGGCTGAAAGTGTACTACATTGTTGTACTTTATCGAATAGTTCAAACGCTTTCGTTTGGGTGATCAGGTCAATGTTTAGTGTTCCCGATAGATTCACGATGAAAAGTTTTGCATCTTGGACTGTCGGTTGTGCGTGATTTGTTCCATTTTCTGTTGTTTGCGGTTGTGAGCCATCTAACGAGATTGGTGGCGGTCTATTTGAAGTATCTGTCATATGCACGACGTATGTGCGCAAGTCTGTGTAAGTTTGGCAAGACTTTTGGCGCTTAACAAAAGGCGGGATTTGAACAGATTACAAAACTAAAAAAAATCATGCGACTATGCACGCGATGATCATCAATTCTATGAGTAGCGACCATGCAATAGTTGATATTTTTCTGTGTAAACCAGAATGCAGCACAAGAGTTGTAACAGCCTCGTCCAGATAGAGTGACAGTGGACAGGATTCTTACCATTTGCACAAATCAAGTTTTCATGTACGAAAACAAACTACACTAGTTTGGCCTGTTGTCCATCGCAAATAAACTAACGTAACAGACACTACACAATGCAAGCACTGCGAAGAGTGTTATCATCGTTTAGTTTTTTTAAACAGACAGAATCAGCGCCTCTCACCGATAGAGAAAGCGTGGGCAAAGGAGACCTGCACAGATACATTAGCGATGAGAATCTTTTAACACTATTACCGGTGGATGCCAGACTGTACGCCCTTGTGAAACAATTTGCTACAAAAGAATATAGCCAAGAAAACCTAGAAATTTACGACCAAATACAATCATACAAGAAACGAACAAATCACGAGCTGGCTATTTCACTGTGTGATATCCTAATGGCCAAGAAATGGTTAGCGGAAAGTGTCACAAAGAAGATAGTGGACGATTGCCACAAAACACAATTAAGAAAGGATGTATTCAATCCACTAGAGGAGTACTTGAACGAAATCTTACTAGATATCATCGCTAGATTCAGAAAATCACACTTTTATTACGAGTATCTTAACTATGATGCAGAGTCGATAAAGAGAGCGGAAGAGACAAAAGAAAGAAGACTTTCCATGTCTGTCACGCCGAGAGGTGGCGACAGAAGGTCAAAATCATTCATGTTATTATTGAAAAAATAAATCCATTGTTAATACTCACAAACGTTCCGAGTAATTATTTTTCTTTATTGGGACCATGGATAACTGCTAACATACCATGACGTGCTCGTTTTCCATCAGGAAACACCGTTTCATCACCTTCAAAATCAAATCGCAAACCCTTGTACGATATCTTTCCAATAGGTTTCTCACATCTGAAATCCTCGGACTCTAACGTTAATTCCGAGCCATTAAAGTCAGGAACTTTAAAAATACCACTTTTCAATTTTCCATTTTCGAAAATACCTTCTGATATGAACACACTACTTTCCTCTCTTCCATTTCCATTCAATTTTGCAAAATCACTAAATGTCCCTTTATACGTCGCATTACTTGTCGTTAATACACCATCTACTAATTTTCCATTTCTAAATGTTCCCTGCTCTTCCGCACCATCCATAACGTACAAACAATTTTCTCCATCCAAAGCATTCTTCTTGAACGTTCCTCTAGATTCTAATTTTCCATCTACGTATCGTTCTCCTTGTTCAATATACTCATTTTTAAATGTTCCAATTTCTACATAATTTCTCTTCTTTCCATAACTTTTTGTTCCACTTACAAAAACACCATTTTCAAATGTTCCGTCCAGTGAATAGTTCAAATCTTTTAATTTCCAAATTCCTTTTCCATTGGGATTTGTAAACCCGTTCAACTCACCATTGTACTCAAACATTAAATGATTCACATTTCCGTATCGTTGTCCAAACTCGCGTACCATGTATTTATAAATTAAAAATCCTGCTAATAGTCCTCCCAAATGTGCAGCGTGATCAAACATGCTATTTTTCCATCGAAATAGTGCAAATATTTCAAACAGTGCAATTAGTGGTAGAAACGTACTTCCAGCGATGGATACCCATGGAAAGAAAATTACATACATTTCACTAGTTGGATGTTCCAACATTGTTGCTGCTAAAACAGCATAAATAGCACCAGATGCACCTACTGATGCTTTTTGTATGTTTCGTATTTTTTTCATGAACAATGACGCAGTGGATGCGAGTAGACCGGATGTTAAGTATAGTGTTGCGTATCGCTCCGATCCCATGGACCACTCTGTATCACGTGTGGAATACAAAACGAACATGTTGAATAATAAGTGGAGTGTACTTTCGTGATAGAAAGCGCTTGTGAGTAAAGTGTATGCGCGATAGTTTTTCACGTTTTCTAACGATAACATGAAGTGTTTTCGTGCAAATTGGGGACGCAAACGACCTATCGCGAACATGAGAACATTAACGGCCATAACGGTGTTTAGCACTGGGTACTGTTTGAAATGTGCTTTGAACTGTTCTAATACGTCTTTTTCTTTTGTGTATTTCATGTTTTTGTAGTATTTGTGTGCGAAATAACCTGCGAATATGGCTGCTGCAATTCTTGCTATCTGTTTTATCGCGTTAACAGAGCGTACCATCTCTTCAGTTGGTGGAGTCTGTTCATTTGATCGACGTGATTTTGTAGAAGAAAACAATCGTTGTTGCGTTGGTTGTTCTGGTGTAAATAATGTGGGTCGAGGTATGCGAACGTGTTGTAGGTTTGTTACAGCACGAGTAGTGCGCAACAAGTGGATTCTGAGCATATTTCGCTTTCAGAAAACTGTTACTAAGATTCTTCGACATAAGGCACAGAGTGACATGTATTCTTGGCAAAAAAGCAACGGCTGCTTCGCATTTACGCTAGAGATTTAGATAACTATTTAGATAATTATTTTCAATTTATTGAAAATGTTTATATTATAAGGGCAAGATGCTCTACGATAAGAAATCATACTCTAACAATGACCAACATCACAACTACCAAGTAAAGCACTTTTTCCAACTTGACTGCTACGTCATTGTAAATGTTCTTGGTAAGCCGTTATTAGGGTTGACTTAGAACAAACTTGTTGGCATGACGTCATTAGAACCAATGACGCTTCGTAGAATGGTTCAGCTTTAAATTCTACGCTTTCAATTACGAATACCCAAACAAAACTAAGTAACAAAACAACAACATGGGAAACACAGTACTATCACTCTTCAGAGGACTATTCGAGAACCAAAAGGCACGTATCCTACTACTAGGACTCGACGCAGCTGGAAAAACATCAATTCTGTACAAGTTCAAACTAGATGAAAACGTAACCACGATACCAACCATTGGTTTCAACGTAGAAACTGTACAATACAAAAAGGTAGAATTTACCATGTGGGACGTTGGAGGACAAGATAAAATCAGACCATTATGGCGTCACTACTTTAACAACACCGATGCAGTCATTTTTGTAGTCGACAGCAACGACAGAGCTCGTATGAAAGAAGCCAGAGATGAACTAAACAAAATGTTCGCAAGTGAGTTGTTATCCAACGCTCATTTACTTGTACTTGCCAACAAACAAGATTTACCACACTCCATGAACGGTAATCAAGTTATGGAATCGCTAGAGCTCAGTAAAATGAAACGAAACTGGTTTGTACAACCATGTACCGCTCTTACAGGAGAAGGTATCTACGAAGGTCTTGACTGGCTCTCACAACAATTAAAATAAAAGATGTAATTTATTGGTTTTTTATGCAGCGTGCGAATAGTTCATACTCGTGTTTAAAGAGCAAGTATGGTTGTGGAATATCTCTTCCATACTTGTCATGGAAAGTACTACTCAAAATTCCAAATGACATTTCTCCCAAGTTTCGGTAGTACTTGGTCATCCAGTTCGGCATGGCTACGTGAATCATATTTGGGAACTTGTCAATCGATACACCATCGATTTGAATATCGTAGATTCTGTTGATAAATGGGATGCCCCACCAACGTGTTTTGTACGAGTAAGATGTACTAAAGGCTATTACATAATTTGGATTGACCATCTTGAGAACCAGGTTTGCTTGAATGAAAGTCTTCAACTCTTTCTTTGTCATGTAAAAATGAGCGATAACATCACCGGGAAGTTTTTCTTCCGAAATATCTCTTGTTAATGTGCCGATGCTCAACGCTCGGTAAACATCGCTAAACTGAAATGGTAACTTGGTCTTGTTTAGCGAGTAGAAGAATGGTACATCGATGCGTATAGCAGCATCGTTCAAAAAGAAGACCGACACTGTGTCGGTACTGTTTCCCATTTCTTTTCGTACTTCTTTCAAAATGCAATCGGCAGCGTAGATGGAGAACGTTATGCCTTTTGGAAATACGGTTGGTACGTTACCAATTTGTGTTGCGTACTTGAATTCAAAATTTTTAAGGAAAGAAGCGTCGATCATCCGCTTGTACTCTTCAATCTTTTCTAAATACTCTTTGTTCATAGGGATATTAGAATTGATCTGTATTTGTGTTGGTAGAAGAGCAGAGTCTGTTACAGTATCAATGTAAAATGCTTCTCTAGTTGGTATCTTCTCATTAAGAAGCGTGATAGTTTTTGTATCAAAGTCGTATTCGAGTTGAAGTACTCCTAAGTACATTCCGTATGCATCTACTTGCGGCACGATGGTCTTTCCGAACACTTTCAGGTACAATTCATGAGTATGCGAACTGATGTGTAAATCGATGAACCTGTCGTCTTTGGTTCGTTTTTGTAACTCGTTCACAAGTTGCTCATCTTCTTGGGCACCAGCGTGCGCTAGTAGAATCACAACATCTGGCTTATGTTGCTTCTTAACTAAATTTACAGCTTCTTGAACTGAATGAACCCATCCGTCAAAATCTTTCTTGTGCGTTATATCATCGTAACCTCTGAAATGGATGCATCTACGATAGACTACGGATAGCTCCGACGAATCTGGCCCATGGGTTCCAACTATTGCTACTTTCAATTTTTGACCTTTCTCGTTCGTTAATTCTTTTAGTATGTGCGACGTCACTAATGTACGACCTTGGTCGCTAAGTAATGACCTCGAAGGTCCATATGACAACTTTTCTGGATCTGTAAAATTGAAAATTAAATGTTTACACGAGTCCGAAGTCGTGTCTACGTTGATATTGGAAGATAGAACTGGTACCGACGTTGTCTTACTTGCGCATTGCAGAGTATCCAGTATCACGTCATCAAATCCATCGAAGTCATGGTTACCGAAAACAGTGGCATCGTAGTTCGCATCTGATAAGAATTTGAGTTCTACAGGAGGAACGGTTTCGCATGTAAATGCAGCTGATGCAGTGAGCAGATGAAATAGAGCTCCTGCAAATGAATCCCCACTGTCTAACGTAAGAGTTCGTGAGGGTGCTATTTTCTGTAACCGATCGATAACGGTCTTCAATCTTGCGAAATGACCTATCGCCAGAGAAAGCTCGGAATCAGGTCCAATCCCTTCCATTGTAGAATGTAAATCATTTGTATGTAAGCTACAGTATGAGCAACAGTGGCACCACGTACACAGTGAAATTAAACTTTGTAGATAAAGCATATCCTAACAGTAGAGCTACAAATATGTGCCTCAACATGTTACAAAATAATTTTTATAAAACAAACAGAATTATATCGAGATATTATTCTATTTCAAAATTGGAAAGTAAATCTTCAATTTCTTCATTGCCTGCCAATCTCGCCACTTTTATCGCTCTATTCCCGCACTTGCGTATATTCACATTGTTGTTTATAAAAGTAAACACCATATTGACATTGCCGTTTCTTATTGCTGTAAAAAAGCAATAATAATCATGCACACCAGCATCAAAGCGAGAAATAATTTTTTCTACAAGATTTTCGTGATTATGTTCACATGCCCATACTAAAAGGTGCGAATCATGTTTTGTTAGATCATCTATAGCATTGATCAACAAGTCTAAAATTCCTGTCGCGTCGTCAGCGACCATCTTTATGCATTCGTAACGTTCATCGGAAGCATCTACTCGAGGGTCTTGTAATAGTCTTTTGACGTTCTCGTATGAACGATTCTTCACTGCCCATTGTATGGCTTCGTTACTGTTTGTACTTGGGTTGTCGCGCATGTCAACTAGAAGCAAATCTAATAGATTGACACTTTGGTTGTATCGTACTGCTTGTATAATAGTTCCTGTTGGATCAGAGTTTGTGTTTTGCAACAAATGTTGCACTAGTTTAAGAGCACCGTGTTCTGCGGCTGCACGAATTAAAAACGATGAACTATTCGTGACATTTACAGTTGGATCAGCTTTTAACAGTTTTAACAGTGCAACTTCATCGAAACAATCACATGAGATACCATCAAAATATTTAGAAAAATATTCAGAGTCGTATGGGTAGGAAATATTGTATTTTTTGAAACACGACAAAAAGTGTACGAATAAATTAACTCCGTATGAATTTACACTTTTGTAGTACGTGAAATGGTAACGTTCGAGATCGTCTATCCCTGTTTCTGCAATATTATCAATAATAGGTCTGAATAGTTCGTGTGAGGTGTAGTGCACGACGACAGTACGTTGGATAGCGTTGTTAACATAGAGTAGTGGTAGCAGGTTGTGTATGTCAACATACGATACTACTACTGACCATGCATCTGTCGGTATGTCCATGTTTGCCAGAATTTTTATAAAACTAGTCATTATGTGGGTTGATCACCGTTAGTTTTTTTGAAAAGATAATCCAATGCACAATAGCCAAGCATTATTCTAAGGAACATTTATTTAACTAGCTGTATTGCAAGCAGCATCAATAATAGTGCTTACAGCTTGGTTCAAGTTTGCCCACGAGATCAACAACAACTCGTTATGATTATAATGCATACCACTAAGTTGTGATCTTCCATACGTGTTATTCACGAGCGATCCAATACCCATAGCAATAACCTTCCACATTGGGAATTGGGTATACTTGCTAGCTGAAACACCAGTTGTACTATTGATAGTCCAACTATTGACTTGATCAGTCAACTTGATTGGATCTGCACAAGGCATACATCCTGTTTGGGCAGCACCTGCAGTTTGATACTGATTATAGAAATTACCATAGTTGCAGTTGGTGCAGCTCAGGCCTGGATAGTTTGGCGAGTTGCACTCTGTGGGAGTGCTGCTTGCGGATTGATAAAAGTACTTGCAAGTCATGATACCGTAGTCGTCGTTACGTTTGCTGTACAGCAAACTTGTACCGCACGAGCATGGTGCGTTGGATGCACCGTCAGTCAAGATAACAAGTACCTTTGGCACATTGACTCTTCCGTTTGCAGTCTTGGTAGTACCGTTGTTCAAGAATGTACCAGTGATGTCAGCAATAGCCGTGTTGATGCCACCCAACGTGTGAGTACCACCTCCAACATATGGTAGATTAGTAAGCACAGAGTTGACAGTTGTTGCAGAGCTACTTAGTGAGCTGTACAAGTATCCGTCATTTGAAAACTGTGCAACACCAATGTTGACCTTGTCACTGGCTACGTCGAGTTTAGCAGTCAAGTTGACCAAGAAATCTCTTTGCGTATTAAAGTTGTCATTACCAATAGATGATGACGAATCAATAATGAAAAAGATATCTAATGCAGCAGTGCAGTAACAGTTGACGAAACTAATGTACACGATAGCGCTAGCATACATTGGCTGGGATTCAACTGTTCTGATCTGATAGCTAAACTTGTCTTGAACACAACTAGTCGAATCCACTGGATAGCTGATTGTAGTGGTATCAGCGCTTAGTTGTGGAGTTTTACGGCATTGACCGGTACCGCAGGACATACTATCGAACACGATGGAGACACCTGTTGGTGCAACGTCATTAGATAACATACCAGCGTACGTAGTTCCAGTAGAAGCAGTAAGTGAGTTGGTACCTGTTGGAATTTGTAGATTACCAGCGTTCTGGTTGACAGAGTATTTGTCATCGTTAGCTACTGGTGGTGCAGGTGCAGCCATGTTTATAGTAATCGTAGCAGAGGACGTCATTGGGTTATCTTGATCATTATCAGTTACAACTACAATCAAAGTGCACGAATTTGCAGTACTTGTGTATTTGCGAGTAAAGACAACCTTATTGTTGGAAATCGCTGCTGTACCATAGTTACCAGAGATACACGTGCCGGAACTTGCGCTAACAAGTGATACAGAATCTCCAGTATCAACATCAGTTGCAGGAGCATCATTAATGTAGTCCATAGTATAGGTAGTTCCATCAACATGCGATCCAACAAAACTGTATGTCGCTGCAGGTGCAGTTGGCGCTCTGTTTGTAACGGTAACGCTAACTGTATAAGTTGATGCACCACCGGCAATATCAGTAGCTGTATAAGTAACAGTTGCAACCCCGGAACGTCTTACTGCTGGTGTGTAGGTGAGTGTACCAGAAGATAACGTAGCAGTACCGAAACTTGGTGTACCTACAGTGTAGGTCATAGGATCGTTATTAGCATCACTACACTTGGAAGCAATTGTGGTGATCGTAGCAACAGTGTTCTTGTTGGTACTAGCAGTATAGGCTTGACAAACTGGGTTATTGTTCAACAAGTTAACCGTGTAGGTAGCAGCAGCCGAGTATAGTTGACCATCGTACACAGTCCACGTTAGTGTTTTTGCACCTACAAATCCTGCTTGGGTAGTTACCGTCGCTGTATCTGAAGTTGCTGACCATGATGTAGTTACTGAAGAATCACTAGTTTGCAAGTTACCTACGCGCAATGTGTCACCATCAGCGTCAGCACCATTAGTCAATAATCCTGAAATTGTTACTGCAGGAGAGTTGTAGTTGTGTTGAACAGAGAAGGAACCTGCAGTTAACGTAGGAGCGTTATTGCTAACTGAAACGGTAACTGTACCAGTACCACTTAGCAAACCATCAGTGCAAGCATAAGTGAACGTGTATGGAATGTTGTATGATGTACTTGATGGTGTGCTAGTAGATGGCGTGTACTTTACAATACCAGTAGATTGTGTAGTTACTGCAACAGAACCAGCAGCTGGTTGAGAACTAATTCCTGAAAAGGAAACAGTATCTAGTGCACCATCAGGGTCAGAGCAAAGTGAACCCAACGTGAATGAGATTGCAGTTGACCACTTGGTGGAACCACTAGTAGAAGCAGCGACAGGTGCTTGATCATAAACTGTGACTGCAACGGTAGCAGAGTTTGATGAATCAACAGTATCAGTGATCTTGTAAGTGAACTTGTCGGCGACTTCAAGTTTGGCTGAAGTTATGGATGACTTTGCCAATGCGTAGTTGATACTTGATTTATCAGTAGAGATACTTAGCGTAGCACCATTGGGACTTGTACTAGTTGATATCGACTGAATGGTGAATGGATCACTGTCAGCATCGGTATCGTTGCTAGTAACTGTTGCAATAAACGCTTGAGCTGACAACCAGTGAACTCTATAAGAGTCATCATAGGCTACTGGTGCGTTATTTGCAATTGTAATAGTAATTGTGTTTGTTGCTGTCAATGTACCATCACTAGTGGTAAACTTGAAAGAATCTGTTTTGATACTTCCTTGTCCACTCTTTAATTTGTACAAGAACACACCGTTGCTTGTTAAGGTAACAGTACCGTACGCTGGTGACGTTGACAAAGCGTAAACAAGATTGTTTTGATCTTGAGGGTCAACGTCAGCAGCGTTGGTAGTGACTGTTACAGAAACACCATTACTAATACATGTTCTCCATGAACATTGTCCAGTGTAATCAGTGTTTGTTGGTGCGTTATCGTAAACAGTTACAGTGATCGTGTTTTGTCCAGTTTTCAAACCATCTGATACAACATACGTGATAGCGTTGGCACCAAGTTGGTTTTGTACTGATTTGTAAGTGACGCTAGTTGAGCTGTATGCTACTGTGCCAGTAGCTACTGAAGCACCAGAAACAACCAAGTATGGAGCATCAGCGGCATCTTGATCAGTTGGTCTCAACGACAACGTTGGATTGTTTGTGACTGGAATTACAATACCAGTAGCATACAATGACGAATGCATTTGTACTGAAATTGCAGCTGCAGTAGGAGCGTTGTCATATACAGTTACAGTGTAAGTTGTTGATGCAGTTTGCGCACCATCAGTAATCGTGTATGTGATGGCTTCTGTACCAGTAAAACTAGCTTTTGGTGTGTAGATGATATTTGTGTTGTTGAACGTTACTGTACCTCCTGACCCTGCTGTAGCAGCAGTAATCTTCAAGTATGGCACATCAACGGCATCGTTATCATAATCGTTAGCCAAAACGTTCTTACTATAGGCAGTAGTTCTCCAGTGAATAGAATCGGTATCTGCAACGGCTACTGGTGCGTTGTTAGTAACAGAAACAGTTACTGATTGTGTAACCTTTCCGTTTTGTGCACCATCAGTAATGGTATACGTAAACTTGAATGATTTTCCATAGTATGGAGTAGAAGTACCATTAATGTTGACAGTGTTAGATCCAAGTAGCGCAGTTACAGAACCTGCTGTGGAATCATCAGGTTGCGTGACAGACACTAACGAAATTGTATCTCCATCGGCATCAGTTGCGCCACTTGTAACTGCTTTGTTGATACCTGTCATAAACACTCTCCAGTGAGTGGTATACGTTTGAGCAACTGCAACTGGTGGATTGTTCTGTATGGTAACAGAGACTGAGCGAGTAGTGGTTAGTAAACCATCAGTGACAGTGTACGAGTACGAATCAGTACCAACGTAACCACCTGTTGCTACATAGCTTACATTACTAGTGGAAGTTTTGGTTACAGTTCCGTAAGCACCGTTCGTATAGTTGGAAATGCTTACGGTATCAGCTGCATCGGCATCTGAAGCTCCTACTAGTAGATTTGTTACAATAGCAGCGTTCCATTTTCCTGACGCTTGCAAGTTTGATGCTGCTGGTGCAGTATCATACACAGTCACCGATACCGAAATTTCACTCGTTGCAGCACCATCAGATGCAGCCAACGTGATCACATCAGTATCTAAAAAGGTTTTACTTTGTTGGAAGAACAAAGTATTATTGACTTGGTTTAGTTGTGGATAAACTGCAACGGTGTTACCACCAGTTGATGATTTGATTTGTGTAATCATCGAGTTACCAGTGTTACCAAAACCGTCTAGTACACTAAAGTTGGAACCTTTGAGGTAGGTCAACCAGTGAACTGTGTAGCTACGTCTAGCGTTTCCTGCTGCTACATAAGTAGCGTACACTCCACAAGTTCTAGTAACAGTAGCTAGTCCATCAGATACTGTGTAGGTGAATGAATCAGTACCAGTAAAGTTTGCAGCTGGCATAAAGGTGACGGCTTGACCTGAGTTGATTATTGTGACGGTGCTACCGGTGGTGCTTGGTTGAGTGACAGCAGAGATGACCAAGTAGGCTTGATCGGCTGTGTCGACATCTGAAGCACTACCTAATGTCAACAAGTTTAGTTGAACACCACTAGAATATGCACTGTATGGTATGTATTGGTTACCGATATTGTTTGCACTTGGAGCGTTGTTGTATGAAGTTATTATGATTGTACTAGAAGCAGAATCATGGCCATCAGAAACTGTATACGATAGAGTATCAGTTGATGCAAAGTTGGCACGTTGATATCGCACTCCTGTTGTAGTGACAGTAGCATACGCGTTGGTTGCAATGGATAACGCGAGTGAGTCACCGTCGGCATCAGTGGTAGATGTTAGCACTTGTGTATTGAATCCGGCAGCAGTAGTTCTCCAATGTACCGAATTGGTGATCGGAGAAGCAGTTGGCTTATTATTGTTGGTAATGTTGATGTTAATTGTAGCAGCATCGCTAATCAAAGCACCATCAGTGATCGTGTACTTTCCAGTGTAAGATCCAAGTGAGAACGTTCCAGTAGGTAACGTAAATGTAACAATACCATTCGATGCTGGCGACTTGATAGCTAATGATCCAACTGCAGGTTGTGATGTGATCGCGTTCAGCGAAATAGTGTCAGAATCTGCGTCATAGTCATTTGTCATAACATTAATGTCAAGGGCGACAGTATTCCAATGTACAGACACAGAATCGGCAACTGCAACAGGCTTGGTATCAGTAACGGTAACAGTAACTTGCTTTGTTGTGTCAATTAGTCCATCGGTTACTGTATACGTGAATGTAGCAGTGTTCAAGTTTCCTTGTGCTGGTTTGTACACTACTTGATTGTTACTGATGGTAGCTGTTCCCTGACTTGGTGTGCCAACTGATTTCAATGTTACGGTATCTTGTGGATCTATATCAGAAGCACCAGTGAGTACAGCAAAAGTATTGCCAGTAGAGTAAGTACCCCAGAAAACGCTGTATGTCTGATCTACAGCAACAGGTGCATTATCATAGATATTCATGCTGATTGTTGCAGTTGCAGTGTTCAAACCATCGGTAATAGTGTACGTGAACGAATCAGCACCAGTATAACCAGCGGTTTGCTTGTACGTTACACTTACGTTAGTAAATGTAACAGTACCGTGACTTGGAGTTGAAACGGTAGATACTGTCAATGCGTCGCCATCGGCATCTGTTTGACCCACTGATAAGAGTGAAATGGTAGTACCAGTAGTTTGAGTAGACCAATGAACACTTTTTGAGATGTCACTTGCTGTTGGTTTGTTGATATTGGTAACGTTGATTGTAATAGTGTTCGATGCAGTAGCAGGACCATCTGTGACCACATAGGTTGCAGTTTGAACACCAGCGTAATCTTTGCTTGGTGTAAACAATACGTTGGTGTTACTATCAGAAGCAATTAGAGATCCCTTGAATCCTGAATTAGGAGTGATCGTCTTGATGGTCAATGGGTCACTATCAGCGTCGGAGCAGACACCTGTTACATACGCAGTAGTTGGACCTGCGTTCCATGGAACAGTAAGTGTTACAGCACCTGCTACTGGTGCAACGTTCTGTACATTTACTGTTACGCTACTTGAGTTTGTTAACTTGTAGTCAGATAGTGTGTAGCCGAATGAATCAGCTCCTGTGAAGTAGTTTGATGATTTGTACGTAGCAACACCGTTTGAAAGCGTAACAACACCATTAGATGGTTGCGTTACACTCTGCACAATGACTAAGTCACCGTCAGGATCACCGTTACCGGCAATACCCAAAACGTTGACAGATAACGAACTAGACCAATGTACTGATACAGTAGTTGGGTTTGCTAATGGAGCACGATCTCCAACTTGAATCGTTACAGTTGCGTTGTTACGTGATCTGTCCATTTGGTCAGTACAACCATAACTAAACGAATCTGAACCAGTGTAACCTGGAGCAGGCGAGTATTGAACCAACTTGCCAGAAATGATCGAAATGGAACCTCCGTTTGTCGATTTGCTTCCACTTAGATAGGCAATGGTGAGTAGCGCTTTATCTCCTGGATTGATATCGTAGTCATTGGCCAAAACATCAATTGTGTTGGTAGAGTTCCATTGTACTGTCGTAGTGTCATCTACAGCAACTGGAGGGTCGTTGACGACTTGTACTGTAACGAGCGCTTGAGTGATTGCACCATCGACGTCTTGTGCAGTGTAGTACCAACTTTCAGTATAAGTTTGGTTCAAAGCGGTGTAAGCAATTCCTGATGCGCCATTGTAAGTGGTAATTGCGACAACTGCACCAGAGTTTGGTGTACCAGTATAGTTGAGCGATACAGTATCACCGTTTGGATCAGTATCATTTGCTATTACGTTCAAGAAGCTTGTTAGTCCTTTTGAAACGACGTATGTATCTGGTTGAGGTGTTGGTGGTTGATTCACAACTGTGAAAGCAATGTTACCAGTAGCAGTCAACTGGTTCGAAACATTTGCTTGAATGTCAGTGATTGTATAAACAGCAGAGTCTGAGCCGAGGAATCCATGTGGTGGATGGTACTCGATACTTGTAGTGTTGACGATTATGTAGTAGCCACCTTGTACAGTAGATACTTGTTGTCCAACGTTGATCAGCGCAATCGAATCACCATTTGGATCGTTGTCGTTAGCAACAACATTAACAGATCCAAACGAATTCTTGTTAACGGTGAGAGTGTCAGCAACAGCAACTGGTGCATCGTTGATTACGTTGATATACACGGTTGCAACTGTAATATCACTACCATCGCTAACTAGGTACTTGAGAGAAGTGGAATACACGCCATAAAGACCAGCTTCTGGGGTGTACATTAAAGTATAGTTGTTGACAATCTTGGGATAAAAGTCACCATCGATCGCTGCATAACTAGAGTACGAATTCAACAACAGGCTGGCAGAACCTTGGCTTGGTGGACTTGAGATCGTTACAGTTAACACATCTAGAGCGTTGATGTCATTATACACCAAGTTGATCAACGTTGCGTTAGTGTTCTTGTGAAGTGTTACAGAGACGTCTTGTGCAGTTGGTGGACTGTTTACAATATCAATTACGACTTGACTGTAACCAAACAATGAACCATCAGAGATGGTGTACTCGAATGAATCAGTGTACGGTTGAGTGGACATCAATGGTACATAGTAAGCGTAAGCCCCATCTTCCCATACTTGAACTGATCCGTAAGCGGCAGCGTTAACAGATACGATAGTGATAGGATCTCCATTTGGATCGTAATCATTGGACATGATGTTCAACACAGAGACAGTGTTCTTGGCAATAGTATAGTAGTCGGCAACAGCAACTGGAGGATCATTGCTCACAACTACAGTAATGTTTGCGCAACTTGTGTCGTTAAAGTCAGTAACACAGTATTGGAACGTTTCTTGAGCGTTAAAGTTGGTGGTTGGTGTATAGTATATATTGTACGAGTCAAAAGTGGCATTTCCGTGAACTGGTTGGGAAACATTAGCAACGGCCATCAAATCACCATCGAGATCGGAAATTGTTGCTCCGGCTTCGTTGGTATAGGTGAAAATGTTAAGCGCGTTGTTCTTGCTGTTCTTGGAAATATCATACGTTTCGTCAATCACATCAGGAGGATGATCGATAATGACGATGGTAATCACACTTGATGCAGAAAGTTTATCGTTTTGGCAAGTATAGTTCAAATACTCAGTACCGGACCAGTAAGGAACGGACTGATACTGGATCTTGTTGCCATCGACAATAGTTGCCGTGCCATGCCGAGCACCAGAGACTTGAGTGATGGTAAGATTGTCACCGCGAGGATTTTGATCGTTTGCGAGCGGATAAATGTCCATCGACACTTGTTTGTAGTTGATAGCTTAAATGTCAGTCAATGACAAAATGCATTACCATAATCTGGGTTCGCAACTGGTGGTTCATATTCGGCACGAGTTGAAATGAGTACAATTGTGACGACAGTCGCTAATACGACGAGACTAGAAACTGCAACTCCCAGTATTGTTTGTGTAATAGTAGAAATCTTGACCAAAGACAAGTTTACAGCACTAACACTAGAGGCAGCACCAGTAGTTGATACGACTGCATCATTGACACTCATTTTTTTTTATATGTTAACTGATAAAAACGCGCTGCTCTATTTATGCCCTTACCACGAACATTTGCTCTTACTCCGTATTCGATAGTTAAATGACCCCTCTGGTAGACATTGCATGAGAAGAATTTTTGCTTGGTTCGAATTTGGCTTTGCTTATCCCGCCGCAGCAGTTTGACATTGGTTGGTGAGCTAAGGTTACAAAACAATTTTTAATTTGCATAAAACGGATCGTGATAGCTCAAACAAACTTGGAGCTCATTAAGCAGAACCAGTTTTGATATTATAACGCAAGTGGAATTGAGGCCGTTGAAAAGATAATCTGACATCAAAGTAGGGGAGAAGAGTTTTAATAAAACAAGAAATCGATATTAATAAGCTAACGCCATCGTTGAAAACAAAGAGGAAAATACAATTTGGAATCGATTGATTCAAATTTTATTGATGGATGTAAATATGATACAATCAATGGGAAGGCTTTTCACAAACTTTAATAAAAAAATATCTATGTAAGATCCGCTCAAGATCTCTCACCAAGCTTTTGTACAAATAAAGTAGTTAAACACGAAGCAACAGCGAATCTTCATGTAAATTTAGAGCTACCAAAGCACAAAGAATGCATCTTCTTCGCTTTTCTACTATGCTGGTGAAATTTCGAAGATCTCGAAGCTCCAAACAAAGAAACGAGCGGTAAAATAGCCATTTCTCCAAAAGAATTTATTTTTGTCTCTTGGCGTTTCGGCAAGTTAACTTACACAAGACAAACAATCAAACATCATGGCGTTCACTGACTTTATCACACTTGACGACATCATGGCAGATGAAGACGCTCGTTTTGAGTTTCAACATTATTTGCGGCTCAACGATGCAGAAGAAATTATTGCTTTTGTTGTTGATTATGAAGAGTTTTCGACCAAGAGCGGCTTGGCATCAAAAGGAGAGGGTCCAACTGTAGAAGAATTATCACTCATGTTGGAAGATATTGTACAAAGATATATAGTTGACGGCGCACCCCAACTGTTGAATACGTGCCCGTTCCATCTACTTCGCATCACGCGTGCACTGTTTTTAAAAGAACAAACTAAGGGATTGCTATTATCCATGGAAAACATTTTAACAGAAATGTATTCACAACTACGAACAAAACACTTTCCAGCATGGATAAAAACAGAAGACTTTGAAATATATTTCACAAACGCTGGAGAGTCTGTCGAACGAGTGGCACAAACACCAAGTCCAAACTCTTCGGACGAGCCAAGAAGAAAGAGTAGCATATCACTAGATTCCTCAGACTTGCAGATACTAGCAGCTGTGGGTGGAATTAATGGAAAAGCTCCTATGCAGATGGCGACGTATGTAGAGGAGAAAGAGATTTGTGACATCAAACAGAGGATGGACCAAAAGAACGCATACTTGACAATGGTGTAAATACTTTTAATGTAACCGTTATATTGTGTTGCATTCTTCAGCCTAGTTGGGTGACAGTGAAATGTTGGAGAATCAGAAAAATGTAAGCCTTGACAACCCATGCACTCGTCGCACGTCTTTCTACTGGCTTGTATAGTGTCGTACATAGCAGCACAAAGGTCTTACACGATAGATTTCATCACCTCGAATGTTAGTATAAGTGGATGTACTGCGACAGTTGATGAAGTTTTTGAATTAAATTTTAATGGTGTCTATTCGTACTTTTACAGAACAATACTCGATAGTACACTAAATGGAGGACAACAGGCAGTGATAACAGATTTTAACGTAAACGCGTCAACTTCAAACATCAAAATAACTTCATATTCTGTTTCACGACACAACAAAGTCGCGACTAGATTAAGTACAGAATTTAGTACAAGTCTAACTTCCATCGGTGTTGCACGTTTTCATTTCAAATACAACATACAAAACTTGGTTTCAAATACAGAAAACAATTCCAGTCGAGTACCAATTTAATTCGTATGTACCTCGTACACATGATTGCCCTGCTATTTATCCATACAATTTTGCTACAAGTCCAATAGCGATTACTTGCTACGTACTAGGCGGCTGTTTTGCCTTACTTGCAGGTTTGTTTGTGTTTGGATGCAGAGTGAGATGTTCGGAGAGTGCTAAAACACGGTGGAACTATTTTGGTATTACATTCGTGACTGTTGCTACAACGTTTCGACGTAGACGACCAAGAGGTAGAGAGGAAGACACGACGTATTTATACGTGCAAGATGATGGAAATAGTTCATATAGCGGATCAAGATCTACTGGTGGTGGAGCAGATTAAACAATCATTAAATCCATCTGTTCTAGCTACAAACAAATTTAATATTCAAGTCCCAAAACGCTTTATACTCTAGTCCAATTTTTGGTATTTCAAAGCCAGCATTTGGGTACAAATCTTCAATGTTGTTTATCAAATGGTAATCATAATCGTCACTTGCTTGTATGATACTTTCCCACAAGTGCACACCTCCTAATTTTCTAACTTTATCCAATATCCAATTTTTTCTTCCTAAATCGTCTACAGATCTCCATATGATAGATATGCAGCTATATATTACGTCTTGCTGCTCCGCTTGTGGATCAAAGATTTTATAGCACAGACTTTCAATCATGTGAGAGTTTTCTAATATCGAATAATTGAATCCAGCACGACTAAGAGCTTGTAGTATTGTAGTGCCTGCTCGACAGCAATAGCTACTTCCTCGTTTGCGCAGTAGTTGTTTCACGGTTGATATGATTTCTTCTTGTACCTCTTGCAATAGATTCGGAAAGTCATCGGCTATCATGTCAATTAGATAAAGCGATGACGCTACAAGTTCTGTTTCTGATTCTTGTATAGATATGTAAAACAACAGCGTCGAAATGGAAGATCGAAACAATCCGAAAATTTGACTGTCTTCGAGTATACTGTTCGAGTACGACAACAATAGTCTTACTTTCAGCGACATCTCTCCAAGCTTCGCTTCTGTAAACATCTCAGCTTGCATTTTGTAATACGTTCTAGTTGTCCAGAAAATGCAAACACCGCAGAAGAGGTCTTATAAAAACTTCTTTAATCGGTTGAGGCAGGGTGTCGAGGTGAAACCACTAGAATTGGACCGAAAAGCACCTCGCACGTCCATACATTCGTCACCAAAACGAATTATTCCAATTAAATGGCCAGAAACTGTCATTACTCGCGTGTGCGAATTTTTACACGCAGAAGAAATTTTAGTATTGTACAGTATCAACCACCACTGGCACACAGTCCTTTCAGAACAATATTACTGTGACGATGACGAACAAACAACTACGCAAATTCCACAAATTAAACTAGAAACAATGAACATGCCAGAAATCATCATAAGCGGTACAGAAAACTTAAAAGTTGTAAATCAAGACGGCCACATGGTAATCGACTTGGTTAGTGACGACGAAGATGAAACAGTTATCGACGCAGTTGACAGTGACGCAACGCAAATTACACAAACAGATTCAACACCACTATTCACAATAGACAGACGCGAAAAAAACGAAAAAACGCGATTAGTCGATGTTGCGTCACCACTAGAACTCGATGACGAAAGTCCTTCACTCGTAGCAGGAAGCATAGGAGATTTAGAAGATATGATTAGCCAAAACACACCAATACGTAGGCGACAACCCACTAACGCAGTTCACGCTACGATAACACACAAAGAAACACCAAAAACCTTTCGTGGTACTACACTCTACTGCGACGATTTTTTCATTCGGTTAACGGAACCTTTCTGGACACTATGCGTGAATCCAAATTGTTACAAACAAATCGATCCATTACAATGCGATCACTTACTAGAACTCGATGGAAAAACATATCAGTGCTATTACATTGATTATAGTCGCCCTATTTTCCCAGTTGAACATTTTTTAAAAGTTTTACGATTTTTCGATGCCAATGAACATTTACTACAAAAAAGTGGCATTCGTGGCGTTTCCGAATTGTTTTTCAAACTGGAGCCGTATACATCGTTGGCAATCACCGATAAAGATCAAATTCCGTATTTAATTGATCAAGTGAAAAAGATTGCACGACATGTAGATGTACAAGAACCTAGTACCGTTCCCGTTTCTGAATTATCGTATTTATGTGCCGAGTATATTAACCAACACAAGAAACATTTTGAAAATCATACATTTAAAAAGAGAAAAGCGTTTCAAATCGTGTGGAATGAGAACCGAGTGATTGCCGAGCGTGGTAAAAAACGTGTACCGATTCACATTGATCAAATTCCGTTGTACGACTTGCGTACAGTAGATGCCAAACAATTCGTCATTTATGACGACAAAACGGTGCACTTGTACCAACGATCACAAAATATTGTAAATATGTGTATGGAAGGATTATTCGTGTCAACACTGGAACGGTTTAACGGTGGTTCCTACCGTGGAGATACCAAACGTATATGTACCGGTGAAGATGGAGAATACACCATCGTACCACATGGAGAAGGGTTCTGGACTATTGAAAACGCTACGTATAGAGGATACTGGATCGAAGGAGAGAAATGTGGCGATGGTTGTTTTGAAAATGAAGAAATTTTGTATCAAGGAGAGTGGTTACATGATACCTTTCATGGACTCGGTACTCTTACTTTTAAAACAAAAAAATGTACTTTTTATGGTCACTTTTTGAATGGAAAGAGAAATGGTTTTGGAATTCAGTATTTTCAAGATCAAGAGAATGATTTGTCTTTTTTAGTAAATAATGAATCGATCAAGTGTTCATCGTGGTATAGAGGGAATTGGAGAGATGATGAACAACATGGGTATGGTGAGTACCGAAACAAGTTACAGTGGAAAGAAGGGCAATACCGAAATGGTGTCTTGTGTGATGGTGTTTTACAAGAATTTGTAGACAAATATTGGTACGCGTGTACGGTGACAAATTATCGTACGACGCACAGAAGGTGTCATGTTCCACAATCTTTTTTGCGTCAATTACAAGATCCTAAGGAAGAGACAAATATCTTTTTTGAAACTGATGACTATGACGATGATGGTTTGGTCATGCATAGCACGGCGCAAAATGCAAACAAAGCGAGAAGAACAGTGTGGAATGGGTACTTGTTCCGTTCGCGTCTTGAAGCACGGTGGTCAATCTTTTTTGAATATTTACAAATTGATTACTTGTACGAACCTAAAACGTTCCCCATGCCAAACGATACTCACTATACACCTGATTTCTACTTGCCTGCGTATAAAATGTGGCTGGAAATCAAGCCTACGTATCCTACAGAGGAGGAACGTACAAAAGCAAAAATGCTGAGTAACATGTTTCACCATGACAAGAGTGGGAATCGTGTATTCTTGTTTTACGGGAACGTGTTTGCTCCGTTTATCAAGAAACATATAGATGGTGGCAAAGCGATCGAATTTACGATCAAGGGTGAGAATGAGCCTGTTGCTTGGACCCAATGCAATATGTGCTCCAAGTTTAGCGTCGGATATAGATGCCAACCTACATGCCACCCTACTGCAAATGGAAACAGTGTAGAACCATCGCTACCGATGCGTATGGCGTATGAATACGTTCATACAATCGATTTTGATGCATTTAACGATCAGTTAATCACAACTGATCCTATTTCTAGTAAATACTTTTAACAAATTCTTCTAACTTTTGTAAAACCGAACTTCCAATGCAAAGGTCTTCATCTATCACCTCACCACCAAAGAAAGTGGCGAAGCTAAGCGACGATAGTACCGATAATAGGGTACGAACTTACATATCCACTGCACCTGCTCTTCCACCTTGGCTCGCACTTTAATAATCCCGACTATTCCGATTGTTCCATACTTTTCAAGAGAACTGGGCAAACTGTATTCCTACACAAAATTGTACTATGTTCGCAGAGTGACTTTTTTAAAGCATGTTTTCAAAGCGGAATGCAAGAAGCACATACAAATACAATAGAAGTAGAAGAAGATCCTATTCTACTTACGCATTTGCTAGAGGCGCTCTACACATATCGCCTTGCGATACCTGACACACGCAGTATTATACCACTCTTATTATTGGCGGAACAATACATGCTAGTGCAGTGCAAAACGAGTTTAGTCGAATTCTTACTGTGGAACATAACAAAAGAAAACGCTATGGATTGTTTGAACTTAAATATGAATACCTACCCCGACATCAAGCGAGCATTCGTTAAATATTGCTATCAAAATTCGCAAACTATTTTAGAGGGTGACTCTTTCATTCCGCTGGACGCGGAGAAAATGACGATTTTAATGGGAGTTTTAGCAAACAGAACCCATGGAATGAAATGTATTGAAGCAAAAACAAGATGGATTGAGCATAATACAGAGGAACGTACTGTGTTTTCCCATGCACTAACTAAAATTATTGTACAAGCTCAATCAGCGTCTAAACAACGTTAAGCAAGTATCTAGCATAAGAGAATTTGCGTACTTCGATACTTGAAGCGCTAAACAGAGGAAAGAAATAAAATAGTCAACTTTTCATGTCGTTCAACAGCTCGAGTAATAGCTCTTTGAACAAGAGTGCGACACGAACACCTTTGTACATGATGCCAAATCGACATCGCTTACCGATTCCCGAACCAGAAACGCCGTACACACCTCCACGAGAGAAAAAGAGCATTTATTGTTCTCCTAGAAAAAATATAAATACTCCAGGTCGGAGGTATACGCGAGAGGTTGAAAAGGATAAACCAAAACCAACACAAGAAGAAACCGATATTCCAATCGATTCGTTAAATAACTATTTTCCATTCAACGCGCCGCAACACTCGATCGTTGAAATGCAAGAACAACAGATTATGTTTGTACGGTCAAAACTGAAAAAAGCTCACAAAATGGAATTAGAAATTCGAGAACGGATGAAACGTGTAACAAAACTAAAAGAAAAAAGTATAGAGATTGAAACTGAAGGATATTACTATGAATCTATGAAACTATGGGCAGAACGATTACATTTAATGAAGGGTATTTACGGCATTTCGCACGAAAAAGTAGCCAAGTCAGTTGTAAAATTTGTTAATTCATGTAATGTGTATGCTATGAGTGATATGACGCCAAAATTTATGGAACTGTTACATATGGCAGAACAACATACGTTACAGAAGAATTACGAGTTTGATGAACAACTAAAGTATAGATCGATAACACTAAGCAATATAAGTTTCCAACATCGGCGGCATAACAATCTTGCAAAAGCGTTAGACTATGCGAAACAAGCGTACGAATGTGAAAAGAGTTATGAAATTCATGTTGGACCAAAAAACTATGATCGGTCAGGATTAGCCGATGCTCATTTGAATTTAGGAACTGTACTATCACAACTTGGACATCATGAATTAGCGCTTGCTCACGCGAAAAAAGCGCTAAATATCCTCATGGAAGAACAAACTGCAATGGAAGATGATATCTATTTCGTACATGGCAAATCACCGCGAGTACGCCCTGCTAACACTGAAGAAACGCGAGAAGCAATCTATAACTCTATCATTGTCGCTCATAACAATATTGCAAATGAATTAGAATTCTTATCTAGAGCGTTAGAAGCAAAAGAATGGCACATTCGTGCGTTGTCGACATCGGAAGCAAAACTTGGACCTCACCATGCCATGACATCAAAAATGAAAAAGAATTTGGCCAAATTTTTACGTACTTGGGAAGTACCAGAAGAAAAAATTCAAAGTCGTTTGAATTTTACAAATACAACAATTATTTCCAATACAGAGGATCTACTTGCTGAAGATTACATTTCCTATTAAACTATTCTTTTGTGTACTGATCAAATGCAAATTGTCCTAACATTTTTGTACCTGACCAAGCACCTTTTCCAACCTTGAGAACGCCATTTCCAATCTTTTTCTGCATTTCACGATCTGTTGCTACTCGTTTCACTGCACCTCCTACTGCTTGCTGTACTTGTTTATTTCCAACAGTATTACTTATCGTTGTTCCAACGACAGATTGAACTTGTTCATTTTTGGCAATACTTCCGACTAACGCGTTATCACTTGATTTTGCGATACTGTCACCAATAAAAGATTGGTATTGTTTGTTCGATGCCATTTTGGACATGTTATCTCCGACGCGTGATTGGATTTTTTCATCTCCTGCCCACTCACCGACTTGTTGACCTACTCGTTGTTGAACTTGTTCATTGGAAACTACTTTTTCGAATATTTGATCTTGATAGGAAATATTTTGTGGAGGCGCGTTTTGGTAGTATTGTTGTTGCGGAGGATTTTGATAATATTGTTGTGGCGGAGCTTGTTGATAGTACTGTTGTTGTGGATACTGTTGTGATTGTCTTTGTGGAGGTGGTAATTGTGGTCGAGGTTGTTGATGATATTGTGGTGGATACTGTTGCGATTGTGGTCGTTGCTGATACGCCTGTGGTTGTTGCATTGGTTTCGCATATTTTTGTTTCACCAACGCAGATGGTATAGGAGGTGTAGGTCCACTCTGCTTCCTCTTGTAACTCATCGCACAATCGTAAATACACTTTTGGTAGTGTTTCGTACTAGACGACTCACAGATATTCGAGTTTGGTCGCATGACTATGCCAGGAAGAGGTCTTGGTAGACCTTTCTTGTTTGGATTAAAATCTATTTCGTAACGTGGTGTATCGTCGTTCCATTGAGTCTCTTTAATACTTCCAGGGTCGACATAAAAATATTTCTCTAGTATTTTGTACGAACGAACGTGAATAATGATCTCCTCTTCGTCGTTGACGGTTGCGACTTGTGATAAGTCATTTGGTGTTGTGTTTATAGGTTCTTCCAAGTGGTCCTCGTGTAGTGGTGGACCATCATTGGCTGTACTTAGATCGTTCACGTGTTCATTGTCTGCTTCCTCTTCTTCCTCTGCGTCTTCTACATCGTCATAGAGCTCCTCCAAATGCTCACGTATTTTCGCCAACTGTTCTTTGACAGCATCACATTTACTTGCGTTATATTTGTACTCTTCATTCTCTTCATCAAAATCGGCGTGTTCTGGTATTTTTTTCACTATTAGTCTGACACGTGTTAATAATAGTTTCTACAACATACATTAAGTACTGTACCATGAACATGTACGTCCGTTCAATATCTCTATTTTGTTTGCTTGTTCCGGCGTTATGTAATAATCGTTTTGCATAACCAAAATAATCGGAAAGAGGTACGTCGTTACTAACTGGTGTGAGTTGTGATAACGCTTGTGAGTTGAGTTCATTCACCGATGAACAGAACAGCGTCACTTGATCTGTCATCGTTGTATTTTTGTTGACTTTTCAATCAAAAAGAGCCGTGAAGCTTCTAACTATTAGTTGTACAGGTGATAGTGTACGATGATTACTGTTGTGTTCTGTACTGTGGCAAGCGCTACTGTTTGCTATGAGATAACGAGAGTCACTGCCAAAGTACACTACTTTGGATTTTGGAAATTATTAAGTTTTCAAAATCTTGTTTAATGGATGATTACTGATATTTATTCCTATGAGCAGCATAATTCCTGCCTTGGTGAAGTGTGATGAGATAAATATCAATCAAGACAAAATATGAGCAGACTCGTAGTAAAAGAACCAAGAGGAAAACTTGAACTCCAAGATGCAGAACGCTATACACCACAACAAGGTGAAATCCTTATCGAAAATGTCGCTGTTGCCCAAAACCCAGTCGATTGGAAACAACGAGGTACTCAATCTACTTCAAAACTAACCAAATAGACTTCGATTTCTTGATACCAAAGTACCCTCACGTGTTGGGAGTAGATGCAGCAGGAATCGTTGCCGAAGTTGGACCAGGTGTAACAAACCTGAAAAAAGGTGATCGTGTAGTCACTATGTTGCATCTTGGAAAAGGAATCTCTACTGGATGCTACCAAGCATACTCTATCGCTACTGCAGAACAAACTGGAAAGATACCAGATAACATTAGCTTCGAACAAGCAGCAACTATTCCATTAGGACTCATTACTGTCGTAGTAGGTTTCAAAAATTTGGGACTAGCAGAAAAACAAGTCGATGGAGAATCCTTACTTGTATGGGGAGGATCCAGTTCAGTCGGCGCGTTCGCAGTACAGTACGCCAAGATGTTAGGCTACACCGTATTTGCAACAGCATCACCACATAATCACGAATATGTCAAATCACTTGGCGCCGATCACGTGTTCGACCACAAAGACACAAACGTCGCAGAACAGATTCGTGATGCGACCAATGGAAAATTAAAACTCGCGTTTGATGCCATAAGCGAGAATGGAACAACACTTACATGTACGAAAGCGTTATCATCTGAAGGTGGCAGAGTAATGGTCGTCAACGCGTCCGCAGACAAATTCCCAGAAAATATACAAACAATCATGATGTATGCTGCCGATACGCATAATGGAGCTGCTAAAGAGATTGGAAAACGTACTTGGGCAAATATTGAAGAGTGGCTACGTTCAGGAGTGATTAAACCAAATCCTGTCAAGATTATGGAGAATGGATTACTTGATGTAGAACGAGGATTTGAATTACAGAAACAAGGAAAAGTATCAGGACAGAAATTGGTGTATAGCATAAAAAATTAAAGCTTTTTATATGTTTGTGTATTCAGCAATAACACGATGAAAATTCCCAGCAAGTTTATGAAGTCAAGAATCTCAGATAAAGTACATTTATAATAGATCGTAACGTGTTGATAATTCTTTTACTCGCCAATCTGGATCTTCTACAATTTCCGAAGGTGCTAAGAATCTCTTCACATGTTCGTGCATTTCCGTCATTAATTTGATAAAATCCTCTTTTTGTTCACTTGCAAAAATATCCAATGAATCACCTAGTTCGGCGTTATCTAGCCCTGAACGCATTAAATCAAGTTCTCTTAATAGTCTATTTTCTTCACGTGCCATTCTGTTCATGCGGTAACCTCACAACTGGTCCACCAGCACCAGCATCTAGCAATGATCTCAGATATTTATCTACATCCCAACCTAGAAACAGAGAAGAAGACAAGGAAGGAAATGAGAAACTGCAAAGAAGAATCAAGTAATTCTCACTGTGCAAGTAAATAGTAATGGCATGTGTATTCGGCCATATCACGATGAAAATACCATACCCCGTTAGATTTATGAAGTCAAGCATCGTCGAGCTCGTTTAGTACTGTGATCGGAGACGGCACTGGAACCGCGAGTGCAGAATACCTCTTTTATTTTTTCACTTGCGGATTATACGTCGCGAAATCACTAGTCGGATACTCCGACAACCCGATCAAATACAAAAAGGCCACCATTAATCAAACAAATCACTAACAATCACAACAATAGCAATGTCAAAAGCACTGTATTTGCAAGAAGTTAAAGGTGCACTCAAACTAGAAGACGCTAATCGCTATACACCACAACAAGGAGAAATCTTAATTGAAAATGTAGCTGTGGCACAAAATCCAGCCGATTGGAAACAAAGAGGTGCGATTCAAAAAATTCTACTGACCATACAGATGTTGGATTCTTTATTGAAAAGTTCCCATACATTTTAGGATTCGACGTCGCTGGTATCGTTGCAGAGGTCGGCCCTGGAGTAACAAACTTTAAAAAGGGAGATAAAGTTCTCAGCATGATGCAAATTGGAAAAGGTGATTCAACTGGCGCATATCAAACTCATTCTATTGCCACTGCGGATCAATCCGCTAAAATTTCTGACAACATTACATTCGAGCAAGCAGCAACTGTACCATTGGGTCTAATCACTACAGTTGTCGGATTCAAAGATTTAGGAATCGCAGAAAAGAAAGTAGTTGGAGAACCCATACTCATTTGGGGTGGCTCAAGTTCAGTCGGTGCATACGCTGTACAATACGCAAAGTTGTTAGGATACACTGTATTTGCCACTTCATCTCCACACAATTTCGAATACGTCAAATCGCTTGGTGCAAGCCAAGTATTTGATTATCGCGATCCAGAAGTAACGGAAAAGATTCGCAATGCAACAAATGGAAAGTTGAAAATCGTATTTGACTCTATTTCTGAGGATGGAACTGCGCTCACAAGCTCGAAAGCTCTATCATCAGAAGGTGGTAAGCTTCTCGTTGTTAATCCAGCCGAAGAGAAATTCCCAGAAAATGTACAAGTCATTCGTACATTTGCAGCTGATACCTTCTCAGAGAAAGCTAGAGATATTGGAAAACGTACTTGGGCACAAGTCGAAGAGTGGTTACGTTCAGGGACAATTAAACCAAATCCAGTAAAGATTGTAGAGAATGGATTGCTTGGAGTTGAGCATGGCCTAGACTTGCAAAAGAATGGAAAAGTATCAGGCCAAAAGTTGGTGTATCGTATCAAAGATACTCCATCCCTTTAAATTGATAAAAATATTTATTCATAAACTTACACGGGGTGAACAGTTAGTAATCCTTTGTTAAACTACAGGTCCTTCTGAGTTACACAAATCAGTGATTGGCTGGACCGTTTAGTTGTTTTTAGTAAAGTCTTTTTCTGACATTGACGTCGCCACAACGATGCACAACAGACGAAAATCCCTCTTTGCAAGCTTTCGTTCACCTAGTTCTAGTCTCTCACCTGAGGAAGACTTGGGAGTAGAAACTCACACCCCAACAACGCCAACAACACCAGACAAGCCACCAAAAAATGGTGCAGAAGTGGTGCAAAGAAAACTAGAAAAAGCAGGTGTGAAAGAAAAACAAACACTACTTAGGGAGTCGTTAAATCTATCTGACCCAACGCTCGTGTATCACACCATTCATTCAGGGACAACAAATTTTGCAATTCCTGAAGTCGCAGAAGTAAACATGGACACGCTAAATACACCTTTTAGACCCATGGACGAAGTACGTGTAAAACTTTTATTCGTAGATATTGGTGAAACGAACGAACTAGTGCACAAACTTTTGCACATTACAAATTTATTACCAAAATACGGACGTATACACACTGGAATAGCAATAGGTTCAAAAATCATCGAGTGGAATGATAGTTCGTTATGCATTCCGCGTCCAACAGCTAGTTCCAAAGCGTTTTTGGCGTTAGATGTAGGAACGTTAGTAAAAACAGAATTACAAGCAAAACTAGAAGAACTAAGTAAAGTCGTTGTCGATTGGAATGTGAACAAAACGTACAGTATGCTGCAAAATAATTGTCAACGTTTTGTTGATGATTGTTTCAGCGCTTTGGAAATAGAACCAAAATTCGAAGGACTACTCGCAGAATACATTACTAGCGTGAGAAAAGAAGGTTCCTGCTCAACATTTTTCAAATTGGCACCAAGTACACGTCAAGAGATGCTTTCAAGTCACGGACAAGAATTTATTGATGAATTGGGTTTCAAAGATTCGGAAACAATTTTATTTGAAACGCACAAACAAGTAGATGATTTTTGTTTTAAAATTATGAACAAGTACGATGAAGATTTTAGCAAACCAAATTCTGTTAGACCAGAACATTTGGAACTCGCTGCGTTACTAAAAGCATTTGATAGAGGATTTTGGTTACGTCAACGAAAAGGATTGGAAGAAGGTAAATGTAGTGAGAAAGGGTGCCCATTTGGAGATCCTGCACTATCGGGTACGAATTGGATCGAACCAAAAACAAAAAAGAATTATCCATCTTCTGGAAAAGTTGTCGCGAGTGGTCAGACGAGTGGACAAGACTCTTCATCAGGAGAAAAGTGTATTTTGCAATAGTATTTTATTTACATCCTATTTGGAGCTCCGTTTCAGCGAAAACTTTCTCCTCACGACATCCCATCCTCCACCTGCTTGTTTTGATTTTATTTCAACTTGAGGTAGATCTGAATCAGTGCTACGACGCGATATTACATTATCTTCTTTCCTAGGTGACGATGCGCGTATCGTTTCTTTGAAAACAGCTTCTCCTGAGAATCTTTCAAAAGTTTGGTAACATGCTTTGACAGCAAGAATAGTCGCGTTTTGTATCATTTGTGCGCGTTCTTCTTTAGAAACTGTATCGAATAATTCGAACAACTCTTTCAACGCGTGTCTTAGTTCGCTACTCATACGATGATTCGATTCGTACGAACAACGCATGGTGTGCGCATGTGTCTTTTCTATTTCACTTGGTGGACTAGCCGTTATGTTTGACCAAAACCTTAAATCGTCCCAAGCAGAAACGTTATCTTCTGTATACTCCGAGTACGATAGTCGTAACATGACTTGGTGCATTTGTTCATTCTCTAAAACATCCCGTTGAAAGTCAGCTAATAGTGGGTCTATGGGCTCTGCTGGTATGTCCAGTGGTGGTAAAGTTTGTACTACTGGTTCTGCCGGAGCAAAGAGTTTTGCGAAACGTTCTGTGGTACTGTCCCTTCTTTTGGGTGACGTTAAAGCTGACCGCACTAAACTTGAGCCTTTGTAGCCTTCTGGACTTGAGAAGGAGCTTTTTCTAATCCAAGGAGAAGTACGAATTTGCTCGGTGTGCAGCTGTGTAAGCACGATAGGAGATCGTACAGTGTTCTCTACTTCGTCCATTCGTTTGCTTGTGCTATCTAACTTCTTTGCGCAGATTGGAAGTCCAAATGCAGTTGGTGACATTTGATGGACGTTTACATGTTGTAAGTAGAGATTCTTTTTTGTAGTTGTATGCATAAGCAAGGCATGTGAATATTGTTTCGTTTAAAGTAGCTTTACGTAAGCTCTGTATCTGGTGTAAAAACTTGCAATTACTCAATTTGTGTCTTGCAATTATTAAATTCGTCAATTCAAATAATTTCTATAAAACTTAAATCTGTGTGTACTCTCAGTAGAGGCTAGTAAGAACCTTTACCAGAGCTTAGCTTTGTAAATGCTTAAAAAAGCCTTCAAAGCGCAATACGCACTTAGAACATGCCTAAGGTTTGCACACACATCACCTACAAATGATATAGAAACACTACGTATCGTCTTAGCAAATAATCTATCGAGGCCGTACGACATACGCAAAGCAATTACCAATGCACTCGCTAATGACTCACCATCAGAAGTATGCAATATTTTGTACACTCCCACAAACTTGAGGATACTCTCAAAAATCGATGTAGTAGAATTCCCAAAGCTATTACCACTCTTTTCAGAAATACAAAATAATGAAGCAGAAAAACTCTATTTCACACTCGTTGAAGTCGCAACGTTACGCAAACTCAGGGGTACACAAGAAAAAGGACCCAATTATAACGCACTAAAATCATACACTGACGCATTAGTACGTTTAACAAGTACTACGAATTTACCAATCAACATGCGCTTATTTAACACGATACTTTCACATGCCGTTTCACAAGATTTAAATGCGATAAAATCACTAAAAGAAAAATCTAGTTTTTGTACGTATCGATTATTCGAAGCTGCGTTGTCACATGCAAATTCTGGAATTATAAAATTAAAACCTACGTACGAAACGATGATGACGTTACTACGATTCTACGTTGGATTTGTCGACTTTACAGCTGCTCATGATTTTTTCATGAACGTGTTTCCTGTCTACGCACCACATAGCGCAGAAAGTTATACACTGTTCATGAGTGTATTTAGTAAATCACCAGAACCAGATTTAGATCACATTCAAGATGCGATAAGAATGATAAACGATATGCCTAGTAAAGGCATACCATACACTGTACCATTCGCACGACTGCTACGTCGTATCTTTTGGTACACTGATGCTCAAGATATGATTCAAGAAACCATTTTAAAAATAGAAAAGCAACTACAAATGGACGTTTCACAAGGAGCAAGAATGGCACCTACAATACATGATAAAATATCAATCTATACTGATGGCTCTCTGAAAGGAGTATCTGCAGCCTACGCAGTTGTCATGACAAATCCAAAAATAATTTTAGAATCAAATCAGTTACAAGATTGCACAGATATTGATTTTGCAGAGTGTTACGCCATAGAACGCGCTGCGCATCATACACAAGATCATCAATCAGTAAAAATATACACAGATTCGTTGAACTGTGTGCGTAGTATCAAAGAGTTTTTGGACGATCCAAGTGGGTTGTTTGAAGTACCTTTCTCCATGTTGGAAATGATTCGTATGCATGCGAGAAGGGTACGTGGGTTCCAAGTGATTTGGGTAAAAGGTCATTCTGGAAACGTTGGAAACCATTTAGCAGACGCGGAAGCAACATTTGTAAGAAAAACTCGTATAAAGACAAAAGTTTAATCTTTCTTTCTTGGTGTCGTTACTCGTTTCAACATGTTGGAAAATGAACCCAACATTCTTGGAGATCGAACAGATGAGCCTTTTCTTGATATTGGATGTACATGTGGAGCGTTTTCACGGTGTACACTTCGATACTCTGTCATCAGACGATTTAAATCTTCCATCCATTCTTTTTTGGTAGTATCATCAGGAAATACGATATCATGTTTTTTGATTCGGCCACTTCCCGCATTAAAGTTGATACTTACTTTGAGTTCGTTTATACCTCCTATAAACATGCCGAAGAATTCGAAAACATGTATCGTTGGACGAATTTTCATTTTTCTCTTCTTTTCTTCGAACAAGATCAAATCGTTGAACAAGTACGCATCACATAGATTCTTTTCAGAATCAAGTGCTAGTACACCTTCTCGGTGAACTCTTCTTGACGGAAGAATCAACGATTCCATGTGCAATTTTTGAGCAATTTGGTGAACACGCATAATATTGTTAGTATCTTTGATTTTTTGGTTTTGATAGTTTGCAGCTTCTGCTACAGATTCTATCGCTTGTTGCAACTGTTCGTAATCACCATGATCAGGGTACGTTTTCTTTAACAAACTTTCTAGCAGTAACTTGTATCGAACAATACGTTGCACTGGCATAATTAACAACGCTTGGATATCTAATCCTGCACTCGCTGGTTGTTTCTTTCTCTTGGTCAACCAAGTATCAAATAACTTATTTTTAGCACGTTCAGAACGAATGGCAGCCATTGATCGCTCATACAAACTCAGATACGAAACATACACCTTAAAGTACGGCAATACAACCAAAAACAAATCACTCACTTTCATAAAATACAAACCAGTTGGTTCGTTAATATAAATCTTGAAACGATCTTCCAAACGTTGTAAAAATTCAGCATTGAAGCGAATGATGGCATCCAAATTGGGAGGGAAGAAACCTCTTGCAACATCGATTGTAACGGGTGCTTTTTCAGGATCCGTTTTCTTTCGGAATTTATCTTTTCCTTCTAGCATTGGCGAATAGTACATATCCCATAACAAATGCAAATATTCCACATATTTGCGTTCACTTTCCAAAATTTCCATAATGGCCGCGATACGATCTCGGAAATGTTCCACATTTTGTTCAATACGTTTAATCTCTTGTGGAGTTACTTTTGCTTCAACTGGTGTAGATGGTAACGCTTGTGAAAGTAATGGATCTTCCAGTGGCCGTCTTTCCAATTTCAAAGAAAGTCTTCCAAGTTCCAATGGCGGTGGAACCGGTGCCACTTCACGAGAATCACGTTTACTAGATTGATCATCAATATCACCTGTATGATCGCCAATTTCACTTGTTTCTGGACTACTATTTGCCGACATTTCATCATCAAAGTGATCATCTTGTTCGGTACTTGGTTCCATTGGTGATACCAACGTATCAGTAACAACATCGACGACACTAGGTGTTGTAGGTGTATCGTCAGTTGGTTTCTCGTGTAAATGTGTAAACTCCCAATCGGTGTTTAGTCGCATGAGTCGTGATGGATCACTATCAGTGTGACTTCTATCTGTGAACGATCCTTCTTCATTGATAGTGAATTCTCCATCGTGGAAGTGTGTGATATCATCTTGGTTGGTCGCGTTTACAAAAGTTGGATCATACGTGAACGTGTCATCACGTGGTGAAAGTGTTTCTTGAGCTTCCTCTTTTTTATGGAACACACTTGCAACGTTTTTAAACAAATTTTTGGTTTTTTGCTTTTGTGGTTTTTGTTTTCCGATACCATCTGTTAATCGTTTCACACGAACCATTTCACTTTGTAGAAAATCATTTCCTTCTAAATGTAAATTTTCCAATTTGAGTAGTGACATTTCTTCTGGTAATGCCATTAGATTGTTGTTACTGATATCTAGTTCTTTCAAATTGCTCAAATCGACAATATCACTTGGAATATTAAGTAAACAATTTCCACTCAGATCTAATGATTTTAACGATAAACATTCTAACACTTGTGGAGGAATGTATTCGAAACCATTATTACGTAACATTAAATGGAATAATCTTGGTGGCATATCTGGTAACGTGAACAGTTTGTTATCCGATAAATCCAATGTTTCCAAATTGCGAAATGTGTCTGGGAACCAAGTTGGAATATTTCGAATATTATTTCCATTGAGTTTTAACACTTTTAAATGTTTCAATTCAATCATCGAATAGGGAATCGTTTCCAACGCGCAATTGGATAAATCCAATTCATCCGAATTTGAGTTGATGCATGCTTGAATCAATCGATGCGACACTCCTCGAGATTTTCCACCTTTTGGTGTAGATGGCATGGATAAATGTGCTTGTGGTTGACTAACACTTACATTTGGCGCCGATTTAATTCGTTCCTCATCACGACTCTTCTTTGTAACTTTACTGAACAAATTGTGGAGTGCACCCTTCTTTTTCTCTTCTTCTTTTGGTGGTGTAGTCGGTGGAGAAGGTTCATTTCCTACTTGCGCGTATAATCGTTCTAACACTTCTGCAATGGCAACAGTGTTGGAATTATTCAACGATCGACGTGCGTGTTGTTTCTTGTTGTATTGTCTTTGACGAATTGCATTTGCATTTGCAAAATTTGCACGAATGAGCGATTGGAAAAGTACAATTCTTGTGTACTGATTTGGAACGAGTAAACGACGAATCAAAGCTTGTACGAGCACTACTTTGTTATAATCTTCTTTCGCACGAGTTCGTGGAGTTTGTACTGGTCTTGGTGATGATAATACCACTGGTAGTGGTGCTTCTACAATTGGAATTTCAAGTGTTACTGTTTGTGCAAGTGACTCTACACGTTGATGTACGTGTTTACTTCTCACTAATGATTGAAGAATAACGTAACGATCCTTCAATTGTTTGGTATGTTTTCGTGAAATTGAACCTCGGATAAGGTTTTGGAGTATGGTTAGTTGGTTCTTGGTTTGATGTAAGGAGTGAACTTGCGCTTGTCTGCGTGTGATAGCTTGTAGGAAAACGACCTTGGAGAGTTTTTCAAACTTGTAAAGTATGTTGGTACCACGGGTAAGTGCTTGTACGAGAGTGATTCTGTCCATGTTCTTTTTAGTGCTTGTTCTGGTAACAGTTCCTCGCACTAAACTTTGTACAAGAATGATACGATCAAGTCTCTCTTGCAAAAGAGATTCTGTCAAACGTTTTGACATTATGGCACGGATAGTTGCTTGCAACAATACAATTCGAGAGAGGTTACTTCTGCTCTTTGTATTAGTATTCCTCCCTCTTATCACGCTTTGCAATACGCATATTCTATCTATATCTTGCTTCATTCGTCGCATTACACTAGTTGATCGAGTCGAGTTGGTACCACGACATACTGCTTGCATCAAATACACTCGTTGAATATTCTTGGCGTGCTCTGTAGATAGTTTCTCACCTCGAACCAAACTTTGCATTAAACGCGTACGATCGCGAGTAATAGTCAAAGATTCCATTTCTCGTTTTGCTATAGTGCCACGAGAAACTGCCTGTAGTATAGGTACCTTAGTATAATTTTTGGAATGCAAAACGAAAGCGTTGGTACCTCTTGCCAAAGCTTGCACTAAAGTTACACGAGCTCTTTGTGTGAAAAGTTTGCTTGTTATCTGGTTAACACTAGAGCTTCTACACATAGCTTGCAGTAGAAGCAATCGTGTCATAGTTGTATCGTATCCTGTAGTAGAGCGCTTTCCTCTGACCAAACTCTGCATTAGAACTATTCTCGACAGTTTCTGATTTTGTAAAGCAACTGTTGCTCGCAACACTATGGAGCCACGGCATAGTGACTGGATTTGAATGATACTATCAACGTTTGATCTTAGTTTCGCACGTTCGCGTTTTCCTGATAGTAACGCAGCAATTGTTTGACCTAGAGTTGTGTAACTTGAAGTGTCCAAGCCACGTTTCCTAGAAACTAGTAAACTTCTAGCAAGTGCTTCAAATAGCGTAACTCTACTGACTTGTTGCGACACTGTTTGTCTTGTTCTTCCACGCACGAGAGATTGTACGAGTTTTATCCTATTAACATCTTCCTGAGCGTGTACATACACATTCTTATTTTTCACTAGATTCTGTAATCCTAGGACACGATTGTACTCTCTAGAAAGAAGACTCTCAACTATTTTCGCTCTTGCTAGTGCTAACATCAAGTTGACAGAATCTATTACAGATTTAACTTGTTTCTCTACACGTTTCCGCCGTACTAATGCTTGTACAATAGCCACTGAATCAACTACGTGATGATCTTGTGCAAATTTAGATAACCTAGTACGACCACGTGCGATCGCTTGCAATAGTATCACTCTAGATAAATTCTTTGTCGCACTCTTGTTGACAATTGACCTTCTCGTTAGAGATTGGACTTGTGTCACTTGATTTCGGATAGTATTTACACCATTCATGACTAATCGTCCTCGCGTTAGCGATTGGAAAATTGTGCATTTTTTGGATTCTTGTATCGAACGAGAAATCAATGCGGAACGATTAATCGCCTGAAATAGTGTAATTCGATTGATATCTTGTTCGAGTTGCTTTTTCGCAAGTTTTTCGCGCACTATAGCTTGTATCGTAACTGATTCTTGTTTTGCATGCTGAAACTCTTGTCGAATTGCAGCGCCAACGACAGTCGCAAAAAATAATTCCACTCGAGAAGTTAGTGTATTCTCCAATCGTCCGCGACAAAGTGCTTGTATTGTTGTTACGTTATCGTTTTGCATTTTTTCATTTTTCTTTTCCGTTATCAACTGTTTGTGCTTGCGTTGTTGCAAAGATGAACGTGCAATAGCCTCCAAGATTATAGTATTGTTAATAGTTTGCTTCAATCGCGTTTGTTCTGCTCTTCCACGCATGATAGATTGTACAGTTTGCAAATACTTTTTGAGTATCTGATGCTGTTTCCTCTCCTTTGCACTTCGCAGCAGCGATTGAATAGTTTCTACACTATGAGTAGAATTCTCCTCTTTTGTTGGTATTATGGTCGTGTGAGACAAGTACGTTCGAATAAACGCTTGAATGACAGATATTTTTTGTTCTAAAGAACTTTTCCTACGACTAGTCGACAAGCTCCGCGTTAAAGCTTGTATTATTGTGACGCTATTTCTCTTGTCCGACAATATCCGCTGTTCTAGGTACGATCGTAGTATCATCTGTAACGTTCTAATCCTATCACGACTCTTTTCAATATCTTTTCGTACCAGATATCCATCTATTGCGGCTTTCAGCAGTGTTGTATCAGTATTTTTGTCATCTTGTGTTGGTTTTGTTTTTTCTGGTTGTTTAAACTTTGGTACGACAAAGAACCAAAGTGCTGTCACGAGAACGAGTAGTAAAGCCTCCACCAACATGATGAAACAAATACCGAGTGTTGATCGATATTTTAGGATAAGTTGGAGAGGCCATCACCTGTCAGTCGTTTGTAAGTCATATGACACGACTGGAAACGTCGGCACTAAGTCTACCTCAATTTTTAACAGATTTTGCATTAGTTTGCATTTACTCTACAACTTACACGTCTTCTCTTCTATGCTATTTTAGAAGTAGAACAGTCAATTTGGCCTTTCTAATTACAAAAATCAAACAAAACGTCTCGTACCAAACATAACAGAAGAGACTATCTATACCAAGAGATGTCACACCACGACCCTTTCGATACCGCACGTGAAGAAGTTACGGAAAAACTACGCGTAGCCTCAGCTCTACACGAAGTCTATTTGGAGCAATTATCAGCATCGAATACAGACCCTTTTGCGCTAAAAGATATATCATCACAACTACAAAAAGAAGTAAAAGGCGTAGAGTGGTTCGTATCCGATCTAGAAGAGACTATTTTTATCGTCGAAAAAGACCCACTCAAGTTTGGTATTGACCAAAATGAAATGAAAAATAGAAAAAATTTCATCAAGAATACTAAAGACACGATAAAGGTATGCGCGTTAAATATTTTTAACAAAGTAGAGAATAAAAGAAGACATGAACCAAAAACAAAAACAACAGTCGAATAAACAAGCTAGAGATCGATTAATGGGAGAACAACCACAGAAAAAAGATCGTTTCTCAAAGCTAGACGACTCTATTAACCAGGATAACCAAAGTTATATCGATAACCAACTGCTACTACAAAACAAAACTATTGAACAACAAGATCGCGGACTTGATCAAGCGTCGCAAGGTATCGAACGTGTTCAACATATCGCGATAGCCATGGGTGACGAGTTGAGTGACCAAAATCGTGAACTGGAAGAGATGGAAAGAGACGTCGAGCGAACGCAAGGAATGATGAAAAGAACTATGAATCGACTAAACAAGTTACTGAATCAAACTAGTGACAAGGGAAAGATTATCATGATTATCATTTTGGTAGTTATCATTATCGGACTTGTCGCTGTTATTTTGGCAGTATAAATTTATATTTTGAAAAATTGTTTTAACTGAGAGTACAAAGGATGCAGATAATTCAGAGATCTCTAGTTAATGCAACGAGGAACTCAACAATTTTATTTCTAAATGGCAAAACTTTCAAATAATTCTAGCAAAGAGTAAGCACAAAAATGATATTGATAGAAACGAGGAACAAATTATGATAGCAAGGAAAACATCTGCTTCTCCTATTGACCCATTCAGAACAAATAATGCTATCATAAGTGTTGCAAAGGATTCTTTCCACGACACCAAAACCAAACGTCACAATTTAAACATACGGCGTGCCTTTCACGTCATGATTAGCTACACTGTTCCATTTCTTACTCACTGTAGATACTCTGATGAGCTGATTCACATTAAGATACGTAAAGATTTGAAAAAGTATATCTGGTGGAAACAAATCACGGTCTTCCATCAATGTTTTTACTTCTCTTCGAGCAGTTTTATTCTTTCAAACCAACACTGAAGTAGGTTGGGACTTACATTCAATTTCTAATTTAGTGTTCCTTGTAAGCAGATCAAAGAACACACAAACTTTGGGAAGCGACGAAAAAGAATTTCCCTCCACGTAAACAAGTGTATGATCATCATACATACACAAGTGTCGCACTTGGTCCCCACAAACAATCACATGTACACACTCACCGGTCAAATTTCCATATGTATACTGTGATGGTATTTTCCACAACCGAATAGTTTTATCTGCTGATGCGGTGGCGATTGTTCCAGAAGAAATTTTTAAAACGTCTAGTATGGAATCTTTGTGACCACTTAGCGTAGATATGCATTTCTTTTCTTTTATATTCCACAATGTTAAATTTCTACTCGCGCCGGCAGTAGCGATGATATTTGGTGTGAATAAATCGATACAGTATTTTGTATTAGGGTCGATGTTTAGCATTGCTTCGCACGTGTAGGTGGTAGTGTTCCAAATATACAAACTAAAGTTTGTACTCGAGCTGACAATGATATCTTTTGAAACGCTTCGCATTCCTACTACGCCTCCGTTGTGCAGAAAAATCTGCTCGCATTCTCCTGTCTCTCTATTAACAACACGTATCGACTGGTCTTTACTTCCAGTCAATAGTTTTGCGTTATGCTTAATAATACTAGTAATAGCGTCCGAATGTCCGAAAAACGTTTGTGTGACCGCGAACATTGTAGTGTCCCATATCTCTACTGCGTATCTACTATTTGCATGGTGTACAACTCCACACGCTATTTCTGAAGGTGATATTTTGCACGCAAAGTTGATGGTACTCTGTACAGGATGTATTTTGCAATTAAATTGGTTGTCGTACTCGTGTATCGACTTTTTGTATGTGATATACAGTTGTCCACTCTTGGAACTCTGCTTTTGGAGCAGAAGCGAGAACAATAGTACCTGTGTATTATAGTTTTTGTGATTATTTAGAGTTGAAATGGTGGCATCTTCAAATCGGTGGTACATATGTTTTGGAACAGAAGATTTTTGTAACACTTCGTTTATAATGAACTTAATGTTAACCACCTTTCGGCATTCTAATTGCATACGCTATGTGGATATCATCTTCATAACCGTTAACTAATTCTTTGATTGTTGCAGCACTCGCATCGTCAACAATTTGCTGCCCAATATTCTTATTTTTTAGAATTACAAATCGAAAATGCTTTAACATGTAAAGACCTGTTTCGTTTTCATCCGCGGCACCTTTTAGTGCATCTAATATTGTTGTGTTTCGTGTAGCTTTGTATTTGAAAACTTTGCCAAGGTATGATTTGAATGTTACGTTGCACGACCATACATGTCTCAGAGTATCAGTTAGATATTGTTCTAGTACTGTCTCTGTTTCGTTTCGAACATCTGAAGTAGTTGTGTGGACGTCACAATCGTACAAAAACATTCCGATTCAGTTCTGTGAGTTTGTCACTTAGAATTGGCTTGAGAAACAAAGGGAGCACCACTTCTTGCCGAATTTTGTTAATTGACACCAATGCTTAAGATTAAACTAGTCTTTATCACGTCATAATTATCCTCCTCGCCAACTTTTTGTGTAGTGAACCAGAATATCGTCCTCACAACCTTCCACTATGTCATAAATTGGTTCGGCACGAGGGTCTCTAACTACTTTAACTTTCGAGTTTCTCTTTGGAATAATGAATATAAATTGGTCTATCATGTAAAAACCTGTATCGTTCTCATCTCCAGCGCCTTGTAGCGCGTCTGCTAGCGTAGTAACTTGAGTAGCTTTAAACTTGAAACGTTTGCCCGTTACCCATTTGAAGGTTACATTGCAAGACCATTTATGTTGCATTGTTTTGGTTAGGTATCGCATTAACTCAGTCTCTCTAAGGTTTGATAATCCTGAAGTTGTACAGACGTCACAGTCGTGCAGATGCATTTTTATTCTTGTAAAACAACAGGAAACATCAAGATAAGGGACTGCCCTTTATTTAATATGCGTGTTTGGTCGAGTCCACGAAGAATAAATGTCTCAAAACCGTCGCTTACGTAGTACCATACTGTACATTGAGAAGATAAACGCTTCTATTACCACAAAACAGACGCTTGCATTTCTGGCACAATAGTTTCCCGTACATACTAGGCAAGTTTATTAGTAAAAACACAAGTATCTTGCCATAAGCAGGTTTGTACATAGAAAGTCAATGTTGAATGGAAAGATATTGACAGCGTGTCAAGAAAGACAGAACCAAACAAAAAGATGCAATACCTCACACTTTGTGCACTTCTACTCTGCGTTTTGTCAGTCGCACACTGTGAAAACATCACAAAGCTCACAACACATGCCATAAGACATCCAAACGAAGTCCTCTACGCCACTACCGAAGTGTGGTACAGATCTGCCAAGAACGAAGCGGTCAGACTTTCCCACCCTGATCAACGCCTACCACTACCAGAGCCACTATTATCCTTTGAAACCATGTTTCTTGAATTATCCAACAATAGGGTTTTGATGTACGCTGTTGGAAGTAATACATCAACTCCATTTTACGTTACAGATGGCGTATCCATTACTCAGTACTATGCTCGTTCTCCAGGCGTACCCAATACGCTGAAGAAAATGGAATACACAATCTCACATGGCAATGACTACGTGATCGGCGTCTTCGAAAACCAAGTCCAAGGTTATCTAAACTATACAGCCATCTGCACAAGCTTAAATACAAGCAACAGCGTCATATTGCCATACGCATTGACAGTTCATGGCGCATACCAAAAGCTGTATTTCCTGGATCAACTATTGATGCAACCAACCACCAATGGGTTCTATATGGCTGCCATGATCAAGTACAAGTACCAGCAGTATTTGTTAGAATCGTCACAATTGATTCAATACTAGAGGTATCTATTCCTGTTCGAAATAACATTGCTATTATTGTAGGAGTGTCAGTTGGAGGAGCAACGCTACTACTTCTACTTGTAGCTACTATTGGAATTCTTGTATGCGTATGCATCAGAAAACCTTTTGCACAACAAGCATACATAAAGATGTAAGAATAAAGTTCTCGTATAATCCATTCGTTGTTTGATTGTAATTTCGCATAAACAATCTTGTTTGTATGAACTCGTCAGACATTGCTATTATCTCGCGAGGTAGCTCTACACCCGATACCGATCTACGAACCTTACTTTCGGCAAAGCTACGAAACAACAATCACAGATTTAAGTTTACATTTTCACCCACTGCTCTTCTTGCCAACACTAACGCGTACACGCTAACAGATAACAACACGACTATCGAAAAAGTGACTGAATCATGGGACTGTTGCTTCGTGTCAGACATACCACTAACAAACAAAATTAATTATTTCGAAATAGAGTTAGTGAAAGCCCTATATAATGGAATATATTTTGGTGTAACAGATGAACCTCATTTACAACATTTTACAGGAGTAAATGATAGAATAATCGCCTTGTACAACTCTGCTAATGGACACAACAGTGGGCGCAGTGGTATAGTGGAAACGTTTGACGCTGCAGATGCAAGGTCAGGTGCTATAATAGGAGTAGTTGTCGATTTAATACAATCCAAGATAGAGTTTTATTTGAATGGAAAGTTGATTGCTGTTGGCTCGCGAAAGCTGTCTGAGCTTGGCAAGTTGTACGTGTTTATTAGCGCGTATTACATGGAGACAACCCTAAAGATTGTCGAGAAATATCAATTCTCGGAACTCAGACGAAACAAGTGATTTATTGGCATGCTAAATAAATTATGTACAGAAGAAATCGTTGAATGCACCAACAGCAAATAATCTCCACTTCAAGTTGTAAACCAACACCATGGATGCATCTTGTGGCGATACCAAGAGGAGAAGAGTAGATGAAAGTGTACTTGCTCCTCTTATATTCGTTACTTTTGATGACAACGATTCGTGTTGCGCGCAGACTACAAAACACGAATTGATGAACATGTTGCGAAAAGTAATAAGACTATTCGACCTCGCAAGCAAATGCGTCCGCAGACATAAGAACATTCCAACATTTTCTTCACGAACATACATCTCTTTCGTGATTGACAAAATAGTAATTCGTACAGAACCTGGGTGCATCGTGTCATGGAACACCACAACCGATAAGCTATACTCTACATCGACGTCAACCGATGCGGAATTCAGTGCATTTAACAATGAATTGTTTTCAACAATCGGCACAACAGTGTACAAATGGTATCTTGAAACATTAAAGAATGAAGAATTCTTTGATAGTCCACTGTCAGAATTTATGAACGCTTTACCAGTAGGATTGTACTTGATCAAGCTTTTGTACGGTGTATTCACCGTTTACACGATGGAAAAAGGTATTCCTATAGAGTTGCGGCAAAGAGAATTGAAGCTTGAAGAAGATAGAGATGAAGCAGTGATGTTCAAACTGGATACTACGCGTGTTGTTTTGGCAACAAGTACAAAGGAAAGAAAACTGGTAAAGCATTATGTTTATGACTTAATTGCTGATACGTTGCAAGAGATTCATACGATTGATCTAAAAGGTAGAAAAATTACTGAAATGTTTGTGAGAGTTCTAAAAGAGGTAATAATAGAAGCATCAAACGATATCATGATATATGATCCACAAACGCCTTACATTGTTCAGCAATACAAATGTCCAACGTATGGGACCAAATTAAAGACATTTACTATGGTCAATAAATATATAGCAATTATGCCGACATGTAAGATAAATTCTCGCAGTAAGATAAAAGAAGAAGCGAACGCAAAACTAAGAGTTGTTACAAAATGCACAAATTAACCTTGGTCATCTGTTGCATAGTTGCGGCCATACTTTGCACAGTCGATCCACACGATAGACCAGAAGAGCCATTCGTTTTCACCGTGGGAGATTCACCACACGGTATTCCAGACTGTTCGGGCGACAAACCATGCGGCATCTACAAACAAAAGAAACGTCGTCCCATTCTATACGCAGGTGGCCTTGGCGGATCCACACTATTAATCAAAAAAGATAACGTAGACAATTCACACTCGCGACTCTGTTACCGAACTTCAGAAGATTTTTATGAAATTTGGCTCAACATTGCCGCGTTACTACCAATATTCGGACAACCTTGTTGGTTGCACGATTTCACTCCCGAGTTTGACCTAAATGCTCGTCGATTACAAAGTAAAAAGGGCGTGACCATCAAACCAAAAGATTTTGGTGGTATATCCGGTATCAAGTATCTCGCGACGGGCATATTCGAAACGCTTGCCGTATATGTTGCTCCCATGATGGACTATTTCATCAATGAAGCTGGATATATTCCAGGAAAAGATTTACGCGCGATTACAGTAAGTTTCATATCATCAAACTCACAACCTAGTACGATTGGAGGTTAGGACCAAAAGAACTCTCTACCGATGGTACATTCCAAAAGATTGCCGCACTCGTAGAAGAAACATACAGAATGAACAACAATACGCGCGTACACATCGCTGGACATAGTTTGGGAGCTCCAATTATCTCCTACATGTTAGCATCTTCTGTTTCTCAAGAATGGAAAGACAAGTATATAGAATCTTTTATTTCTCTTGGTGGAACTTTTGGTGGTTCGCCAAAAAGTAGTATGTCTTTGGTTATCGGTACAACGTTTGGTTTGCCGATTGTTACTAGATCTTTTTGTAAAGAAATGTTACGAAGAATGGGTGGTTTGGTATGGATGTTACCTCCACTTGATGCCAATGGTACTTTACTTACTACTGATGCGCGATCTTATGGAAATAACCAATTAGATGAGTTATTCCATGATTTGAATGCATCAACGACGTATGAGATCATCAAACATGAATTTGAAATAAAGAGAGACCACAGTCCAGGGACAAAAGTCCATTGTATCTATGGACACGGTGTTCAAACTCCAGTAGAGTTTAAAATGCCTGATTTATCAATAGAAGATCATGAAGAAGAAGAAATTGTACGATATGTTGATGGAGATTTGGTAGTGCCTACTTATTCACTACAAATGTGTGACGCATTGCAAAATGGTCAAAAAGAAAAGGTACATGTGCATAGATTTGAGAACACAACGCATATGAGTGTTATCGAAGAAGAACGTATCTGGAAAAGAATTTTAGATATAACTACTTATTAAATTATTCGTTTTTGTCGTTGTGTTTGTGTTTGCGCGTCACTGTTATCTATTCGTCTTCCTCATCACTTGTATGTTGCGTCATTCGTGAGTTTGCTTCACTTCGATACGTAATAGTATTTGGTTTTTTCGTGTTCTTAGGTATTTCGAGTTTTGTTTCATATGCGTTATGAACCTGTTTTTTATGCTGTTCTAATTCAATTCTATATTCTTTCATATCCAAATCGCGCACTCGCTTTTCAGTAGTATGCGTGATGTGAACTGAATCGTGATACGCAGACCGTTTTTTAGCGCGTCCAGTCTTCTTTTTACCGGTATCTGTTTGATTAACTGTTGGAGTTAAATACTTCACTCTTCCACCTTAATCTTGAGTTATATTACGCCACACTTACTGCCACCCATACTGAAGTAACCATACACTTTTACATTTGGCCCGACATTGTTTGACATCTTTACAAACAAGTTCATTCTCAAAATGCTAACTAAAAATTGTTTTGTATTAATGTTGTACATTGCTTTCAACTCGTTTTTTCCCTCTTTTGTCAACAACTATCCATTCATCTGTCATATCATTGACAATTTGTATTTCTTCTCTATGCACATTCGATTGATGCTTGTAGTCCAAATTCTTTGGCTTTTTCGTGTTATGGTTCGCAGTAGGTTGTATTTCATGATTTTGATGCTTTTGTTCTTTGTTGTATTTCACGTCTCTGTCATGTTCCTGTTTTTCTATTATTTTTCTCGCTGCTTCTGGTGTATGTTCGTGAATTGAGTTACTATACGCATCTCGCTTTCGTGCTCTTCCTGTTGATTTCTTTTGACTCACTTGTGCAGGTTCTTTTGGTGTAGTTTTCTTGACTTTTCCGCCTACAGTGTTAAACGTTGTTTAGAAACGAACATCTAGAGGAAAGAGAGTACTGAAACCTCATTTGTTTGCGACGTTTGAGTGATTACAATTCTAACTGACAATTCTCTTTTATTCTAACACAAACAATAAAAACTGACCATCAATAGGATACTTTGTGCTCTCTCCTGTTACAGCATTAAACGTGCAAGCATGTTCACCATCAATGTATCCAATAACATTAGGAGCTACCTCCCGGTAAAAATCTTTTTCCAGATCCAACCGATCAACATTTTCCTCTCGCATGATCTCAAACTCTTCTAAAATATACAAATTGGCAGATGTTCCAATCATAAGCGATCCATTTTGTAAAATTATCATTTGCAAAACATGAGTAATATCGAGATCTATATTTTCCTTATTTCTAGTTTCCAAATTAATAGTATAAAACTTCGACTCGGTATCGACAACAAGTACGATTCCTGGTCCTAACTCGACAATGCTGTCTATCTCAAAATTAAATACTTGCAACTGATTGTATCTCTCGTCAAATAACACCCACTCTCCTGTTGTTCCGATAATAATTCTACCGTCGCTTAATTGGCAAATGACATCTCCTGCCTCTTTTGCATACAGTGCCATTTTCACTAGGAATTTTATTGTATCTGTTTTTCTATCGTATGTGTAGAGTGAGTCTCCCCAACTGCAAGTAAGGTCTCCATTACGTAACTCTGTGGTTGTACAGCAGCATGGCTTCTCCATATTGAGTCTTTTGATTCGACTGCTGTCTAGAGAGTATAATTCAGTTGGTTGCTTGTATACATCTATTACTACTAGGCCACTGTGTTGTAGTTGTGAAACATTCATGGCCTCTTCAACGCGTAGTTTAAATTTATCTTGTATTGTTTTTGAAAATACGTTGTACGAGCATATATTACCGCCAACATCTTGAACTATCATTTTTCCCTTCCATGTAGGTTTTGGTTTTTCTCTAAATTGTTTTCGTAGATGTGATAATAATTCGACAGCAGATATTGCGGTGTCGTTGGTATAAAAACGAAATGAAACGAGCACCTCCTGTTTATTTGAGGGTTCTACACGTGCGTATTTTGTGTCGCGGTCGTCTGCGTGGCGTTGCGTTCGTTTCATGTTCTTTTTACAAGTGCAAAACAATTCGGATGGAATAAAACACTGTGGAATGCGTTGTGTTACTCTAGCATGAAATTGGACGCTTGGGCAATGCTGCACTACATGTTATCGTTCTGTAAGGCATCTAAAATTATGAACGTTACATCAATTAGTTGACTCGTCTCCCGCCTTCACAAAATATTTGGATTCTGCACCAAAAAAGTTTTGCAAACGTAACGGTACAATGCAAGTCAATGCAGAGAACGTGTTAAAGTTGGCACAAGTTTTGCTACAGTCTCTTAACCCAGACGTTGGGCTTCGCAAGCAAGGTATGCATAGTATTCAAAAATTCTCACAATGTAGCTGAACAACAGTTGCAGGGACTCCATTCACAACAAGGTTTCCCACTGTTGTTGATGAAATTAATTTCTGATGAGAGCGTTGACAGACCAGTACGATTATCTGGATCGATCTTACTCAAAAACTACGTGAAAAAAGAATGGGACGAAACGAATATGAATGATACCGATAGATCGAGTATGAAAACATTTTTAGTTCCGTTGATGGTCAGTGCAAGCGGTGTTATTCAAAAACAGTTGAGTGAAGTTGTTTCTATAATGGCAGCCGATTTTTATCACAAATGGTCGACACTCATTGCAGTACGTTTGTTTTACATATATTTAACATGAATAGGACCTCGTCGCAAAAATGAAGGAATCGAAAGATCTTGGCGTTATTAGAAGTTTACTGTTCACTGCACACTCTATCTTCAAAAAATATCGTGAACAAGAAAAGGTATGTTAACAAATACGCTACTAACCATCATAGACACAAGAAATCGAGAACGAACTCTTGTTTGTCATGAAAGAATTCGCTGCACCAATGTTTGATATGTTCTCTGGCCTTTACACGTTCCACAAGAACAGTGCCAACGATCAAAATCAACTTCCAAAGATCATTGACTGTTTGAACCTACTATTGAAAATCTACTATTCGTTGAACTGGGTCGACCTTCCAGAATTTTTCGAAGACAAAATGAAAGATTACTTTGGCATGTTCCACGAGTTATTAATGCTCAAAAGTCCAATACTCGAAAGCGATGACGATTCGGAACCAGGTCTATTGGAGAAGACAAAGGCAACTATTTTCACAATCGCGAACTTGTACTTGGAAAAGTACGACGAAGAGTTCTCGCAAGAGTACGTGCAAGTATTCACAAACGATTGTTGGAGTATTTTAACACTCGCTGGTCCTCAACTCAAGTACGATAGAGTCGTTGCCAAGGGCCTCACATTCCTAACTGCAGTCGCAAAGAGCGGAAACAATCAAATCTTCGCACCAGATGAAACATTGATGAATATTTGCGAGAAGATCGTCATTCCAAACCTTACACTACGCTCTGAAGATGAGGAAATCTTTGAAGATGAACCAGTTGAATACATTCGTCGTGATTTGGAAGGTTCCGACAACGATACTCGTCGTAGAGCAGCAGTTGAATTCGTCAAGGGTCTTTGCATGTTCCACGAACAAAAGACCACCAAAATTCTCTTGCAAAAGATTAATACAATTTTGGGTCAAACACAAGTCCACTGGAAACACAAGGATCTCTGCATCTACTTGATGATTTCGATTTCTGTCAAGGCCAAGACTGAAAAGAAGGGTGCTACCCAAATCAACCCCGCCATTGACGTCATGGGATTCTTACAGAATCAAATTCTACCAGAATTGACAAGTAGAGATCTAGATCGTCTAATTTTGCAAGCTGACGCAATCAAGTACGTTGCTGTATTCCGTCAACTCCTACCAAAGGACGCATTCAAGGTCATTTTCCCACTATTGATCAACTTGTTGGTTTCGAACTCTCGTGTTGTGCAATCATATGCTGCATGGTGCATCGAACGCTGGCTAAACGTTAAAGAAAATGCAACTCAACCAAGATACAACAAGGATGATGTCAAGCCATTCATCACCGCATTGTTGACCAACTTGTTCCAAGTTTTGACAGCACCAAACCAAAAAGAAAACGAATATGTCATGAAGGCAATCATGCGTGTAACAGCCGTGTTGAAAGAAGAGATGAAACCACTAATGGGCGTATACATCACCCAATTGACAAACGTACTCCTCCAAGTGTCCAAGAATCCAGCGAATCCAACATTCAACCATTACATTTTCGAATCTTACGCCACCGTTATCAAGTTCAACCCAGGATCTGTAACTGATTTTGAGAATGCTCTTTTCCCAATCTTTGAAAAGATTAGACAAGATGACGTTCAAGAGTTCACACCATACGTTTTCCAAATCCTTTCACAACTACTAGAACTTCACCCTGTACCAATCAGCCAATACTATAACGCGTTACTACCACAACTCGTTCAACCAACAATATGGGCGAACGAAGGTAACGCACCAGGTGTCACAAGTTTGATCTGTGGAATCTCTCGTAAGAATCCAGAACTCGTTGCACAAAACGTACAACAAGTTTTGGGAGTCTTCCAGAAGCTTCTTGCAAGCAAATCAAACGATCACTTTGGTTTCCGTATTTTGGACTCGCTAACAGAATCGTTACCAACAAGTGTCATGTCACCATACTTTGCGACAATCTTCACACTATTGTTCCAACGTTTGCAAAAGAACAAGACAGGCAAGTTCTTACGTTGTTTGGTCATTTTCTTCTCGCTATTTGTTGTCAAGAACGGTGGTGCTCTATTGGTTCAAACTATCGAGTCGATACAAGCTGGTCTATCCAACCAAGTTTTGCCACAATTCTACGCAGTCAATATCCACAAGATTGTTGGTCGTGTAGAAAGAAAGATCGCCGCTGTAGCAGTCGTCAAACTATTATGTGAAACACCACTACTATTAGAACCACAAATGCAACAAACATGGGCTGCTCTACTTCTAGAACTCGTCAAATTCTTCGAGTTGCCAGAAGACACCAGCATCGTTGAAACTGCTGAAGAACCCAAACAAGAACAACAAGCAGGGTACAAAGTATCTTTCACGAAACTATCGTTTGCTGCGAAAGCAACAGAAGATCCATGCAAAGACATTGTATCGGCAAAACAATATTTTGCTCACTCACTAAACAATTTGGTGGTAAAGAACCCACAACTCAAACAAGGAGTATGGTCAGTTATCACCAACAGTAACGTACAAGGTAAAGTTGGAGAATACTTTGCCAATGCCGGACTAAATTCTCCATTCCAATAAAATACTCACACAACGTTTATTCTGTTGTGTGCAGGTCACAATTTCTTTAATACATTTGGTGTACGTGTTATTCGAACATGATCTGCTCTGTATGGGCTGGAATTTCTTTGTTTTATGGGACTCAAACTCGATCGTCTTGCATCTACGATTGCAGGATTCTTAAAGTAGTAATTTACATCTAGCTCTGGTTTTGTCGTTAGCTCTTCTAGAAAATCTTCATTAGCAATCATAATGTGAGGTATCTTTGAAAAAGTTCTCCAGAGAGTTATCAACTCATTTACTCTAGTGCAAGCAATGTGCATAAATCGTTTTGCTACTTTCAACCATAATACTAATCCTTGTCCGACTAGAACCATTTCTCGAGTACCAAGTAATAGTTTACACCAATCTGTATGCCAAAATACCCAATACACTGAAACAGTTACTCCATCAATAACAATAAGTTCATCATCTTTCCCACAAACATCTTCCCACCGAAACGTTTGATCTAGTTTCAATGTTGACATTAGAGCAAAAGGATTGTTCAATGTAGCTTCGGCCATCGTCAATCGGTATCTGTCGAATTTATCAATTGCCCCATCCAAGCTTGGTGACTTCTTTCTACAATCCCAAACAAATTGTTCTTGAGCATGCCGATAGTTTTTTAGTATTTGCAAGTGATCTAGTACAGCTTCGCAATATGACGATTCAAAAAAGTTGTAGTGTTTCAAATACTTTTCTGCCTGATCCTTGGAAGCAAATATTCTCAATGGAGGTGGAGATAGTGAAAATAACTTTAGAGTTTTCCTACACAGCGTTATTAATTTAAACACATCTTCGAAACTAAGAAACGATAAGATTTCAAATGTGACACTGTTGTAGTGCAAGAAAAACGTCTGTACCAGACGAGTAGCTTTCCTTTTAAATGTTCTTGGTTGTGTAGCTTCCACCATAAGTTGTAATTCAACCGTAGCTAACTGCCATTATTCAGTTAAGACTGAACAGTCTCCGAAATTCGTTGATTTGCGATTGGGCCAGCTTAAGATAAGTCCAAGTTTAGTAAGATTATAGCTAATTTAAAAATCTTATCAGCAACCAACAATCAACACTTCGTACACGCATAACATCGCTACAATTCACAATGTCCAAGTTTGATCGTCATCATAGGCGTAAAAATACAAGCAAAGAGACCCGAACAGCAGAGGTCTCGAATCAAGATTATTTAGTGTATAATCAGGAAGTGTTGCTAACAAGTCGTTGTGGACATATGATCCGCGAGAACGCTACAGAAAGTGTGTACTCTAGGGAAGAGGAGTTATGTTTATTGATGTATGGCCAAGTTGATGAGAATGAATATCCACTCAAACGAGTAGGAAGTCATTAGAAGGATACACGGTAGGCAAGTTTCAAATAGATTCTTTTGAATAAAAATTTTGTAAATAAATATTTAAAAAATATTTAATTTTCACAAAATCAACTCTTCAGTATTTTTTGATATCCTTACACAAACCAACACTCTTGATGTTCACAACACCTAAACTTTTTGTTAAATCGTTTCATTGTTGTAACGCTTTTTGGTCAACCAATAGTTTTTTGCTTTCTGTACATCATGACCACGCGCTCACTGTTGCGTCGCACGGAGTACATTCTCCCACTATTAAGAAACACTATTACTCCACAAACCACAGTACGACCAACCAAAATCTAGTTAACCAAATAGTTCACACATCAAAAACGATGCTACAATCCAGTTCACGATCACTTGGAAAAACAAAGCGTAAAAAATCATTCAACAACTCTAATTTTTTTAGACACAAGTTCTACCCGATGTATCAGACGTTTGGATTTATCCCAATGTAAAAGTAGGAAACGAACAAGCAACAAATTGGAGTTTGGCACCACACCATATTCACCCTGTTTTTGATGCCTATCGCAACGCTGATATCGAACATTTATTAAGAACTGCACCGTACGGAAAAGTACAAGGAACACCATACTTGATCGCTGATGAATACAAAACACAATTTGATCGTTTTGTAGCGCATCGTTCACAACCTGACAAATATCAACAATTAACAGACTTACCCATACGATACCAAAGACGCGTACAAAGAGAAGTATGTTTTTTATTTTCAAACTCTAACCCATAACAGTTGGCTTATCATTTATCCTACTCGTACAATACTTTTGTTCAAGATGGAAGTGTAGGCGCTCATCGTTCACAAAACGCACCCATTCGCGTCGTTACTGATAACTCTGTATCTGCACTCTTTTTGAGAAATTTATTATCTCCAGTCGCCAACGTTGGAGCTCATCAATTCAAACCTTCTTCGATTCTATTCCACGCACCTGGATACAAAATGACACCTGCTTCAGTTGTTGAAGAATTCGCAGGTCCAACCAAGGAAGATTTGGGTATCAACAAGGACGAGTTCTTGATTGTTAATGAAAGAGATAATCAAGTTCTTATGGGTGGAATAAGCGACACTGATGTGTTACTAGAAACACTTGCCTATATTGGAGGTCGCGTTGCATGGGAAAAGAATGCTGTATTATTGCCTTCCGATTCGATCATTTCAGAGGGAGAAGTCACTTTGGTCATTAATGGAAACATTGCATCTTTAGAGAACAAGGATTATACATTGTATGGAGCTCATCACAACATTTGGTCTGAAGAAGGTCTAAGTCGTGCATGGAACGGTGTTCGTGCTAAAGTCAACTCTTTGGATGGACTATCTTTGAGAAAATGCGATTTGGTAGAAAAGGTTGGCAAAGGATACCGCGTCACTCGTCGTGTTTCAAGAAAACAAGGAGATGCCGTGCTACCAAACCTTGTTAAACACCCAAAGAATGTTGTTTTGGCGATTAACGATCCAAACGCTATTGTACCAAGTGTTGCACAAGTAACAGTTGACCAACTTGTGAATTTGTTCAGTGTAGGATTGTCTGGACTTACCAAAGACAAACCAACCTTCTCACAAGCCTTTGTAGAATCACAAAACTTTGCTCCATACGCAAATGCAAAACAAATTGCAGATAGACTACGAGGCCTAGTAGAAAACTCAGGTGCCAAATTGTACGTGATCAACTCTGCTATTGATGCCAAGGATCTATCCAGTGTTATCAAGTCAATCAACTCTGGTTCAAATTTACAAAACAATGACAAGAAAAAGTCCAAGTTATGGACTGGTCTAACTCATGAAACTGTACGTGATCGTGAATGGAAAGATGAGGGAAGATACACAACTAGTATTGCCGAACTTGAGAAACGTGTTGCCGAACAAGTTAACAAACTACCAACAGTAGCACCACCAGCTCAGTAATTGTAATTTTTTGTGGGAAACCATCGGGACAGTTAATAAATCTTTCATGTAGAACTGTGCGCGATTTGATCTGTGAATGCTGATGACGTCTTGTAACGTTCGCCTGTCACTGTCTAAAAGTGACACATTTTCAGATATAAATCGGGTCACCAGTACTACAGCGACGCAATGAGCAGAAGTCACACGATAGACCCTACCAAGCGCTCGCAATCCACGCGTCCATTTCCCAACTTGTTCAGCCGCAAAAAGGGCCAAGTATTTGCAGAATCTAGTAACATTGAACAAGGACGTCGCAGAAGCATGTCAGTTAAAGTGCCTCTAGACACACGCCTAAAAGTATGTTTTCTATCGTCAACTAACAATCAGACGTGCAAGGCAACCGAAAAATTATACAAGACACATGTACTCGCAACAGAAGAAGTTATTACGGCTGGAGATGAACTACGCAGACACGAAAAAGATGTAGCAGAATCATTGCGCAGATATGCAGATGATCACATTCCATCAACGTTTGGAAATCAAGAACAACACGACTTGGCGGATATGATGAAAATTGTCGCGAATAGTATGGAGGCGTTAGTAAATATGAGGACAACACATAATCGTGCACTTTATGAAGAAATCATTACTCCATTAGAAGCGCTAGCAGAAGAAACGTCCATAGTCAATAATTTGAATACAAACCAACTCGATACAGAAACACAATATTTATTACGGTTACGCGATGCCAAATACGTTCGTGTGTTAACAGCATGGACAAAAGAAATGCAAACATACTATGAACAAGGCGCGCAAGTACTACAAAACGTTTCTATGGCTGTGAAACATATCGAATCACGCATGTCAGAGATACCAAAACGTGATACAAGCAAAGCCATTTTCGGAGTCCCTTTGGAAACAATTCTAGGAAGATATACAGAACCAGGACCTATTCCACTACAAATAGAACATTGTTTGCAATACTTGGAAAAAGAAGTTGCGGAACCTGGAATTTTTAGAATTCCTGGACACGCTCTAGAAGTTGACAAAATCAAAAAAATGTTAGATAACGGAGAAACTCCCGATTTTGACAATATGGAAATCATGAACAAAGTGCATAGTGTAGCAGGAGCAGTCAAATTATTCATTCGTGATCTACCAGAACCATTATTAACCTATGCAAAATTTGATTCGTTTATCGAAACTGCGCGTACGTTGTAGTTTTATAATTAATTTTTAGAAATCACCGAAAAAGAAAAACAATTTAATTGTTTGAAATTACTAGTAGAAACGCTACCACAAACTCACCAACATTTATTATCACGTCTAGTGCACACATTTGAAATTATAATCAATAATGAAGAAACGAACAAAATGAACGCACATGCGTTATCTGTTTCTTTTGGAATGAACTTTTTGCGTTTGGCTCAAGAAAATCCAACCAAGTTGATGCAATCAACTACACATATTAACAAAATTTGTGAGTTGATCATTAACAATGCAAATCGATTGTTTGAGGAGTGGAATCAACCACCAGATTCTCCCAAATTTCTAGATGTCAAAACACCACTTGGATTTACGAGAAATAACCGTTTATCGCAAAGTGCACCTTCCATGACAGCAGAACAAAAAATTGTTATTTCACCACGTGTGATACAAATGGAATTACCAGAACAAGAAGTATTCCATCCACGTGCTAGTTTTAGTGAAGAATCATTGGACAATAATATCGATGAAAAATTACTAAACAAATGGGATCAAATGAACTTTTCAAGAAAACCAAAAAGAAATATTGTAGTCATGGAAAGTCGAGAATCTCTTGGAAGTTGGAAAGAAATTCAAAATAAAGATAAAGGAGAGACGTATTATGTGAATACAGAAACGGGAGAGCGATCTAATACGCACCCTACAGGTACAAATAACGCTAGTAGCGAGTTGTCAGATCCAGAGATCAAGAGTGATGACACAGCAACTGCAGAGTTCCAACCAGCAGAGGATGACGAGTTGTCAAGTGTAGCAAGTCCAACTGTGCTAAGTCCAATTGTGGCTGCAAGGGAACGAAAATTTTCACGTTTTGTGGCGAAAAAAGAAACTGATGTAGACAAAAGAGTATTTGATTTTTAATTTATTTTTTTATTAATTTTATAATGTATGGTGTTATCGCAAGTGTTGCTGCAAAACGTATTGGTTCGGTAAACTTGGTAATAATCCAGGCAAAGGCAAAATTGGTGGCGTTCTTTTTATCTTCGAGTGACTCGATGTCTACCCACTTGTCTAGACCGAGTTTAACGATCCACTTTTCTACATCGGCTATACGGATATAACCCGCTGATATTCCGACATATAGTGCGCCAAGTGTCGCAAAATATAACGAAAAGTAAATGATCACTCCTGCCAAACCGTATTTTTTGAAAAAAGCTTTCACTTTTCCAATATTTTCTTTTCTTTTTTCGCTTTTTTCAATTTTATCAAGGTGAGTGTTCAACTCTTGTTCTGGTGTTTTTTCTGGTTTCGATGTTGCTTGGTTACTGTAGGATCGAACGGCATTTATTTGATTTGTGAGAAACAGCTTTTGAACGACTGGTGAAGAGCGATTGTTGAGTGTTCGGCATACGTGCTTGGAAAGCGAAAGCACACTAGCTGTTTGCTTGCGTGAGAGCATGTTAGAAGTTTTGAACTGTTTTTTCGTGTTGTAATTTTGCTTGAGAATTTTTATGAAACTTGCTGCAGAAGTATTCTTGCACGAGCTTATAACTTTATTGTTTTTCATTCAAGTCTACAATCCTACCTTCCACGACAGGGTTTAGCTTTGCGTAGAATCCCTTTTCTTTACGCAATAACCGTACAGCTTTCTGTTCTTGTGTTTCTTGCAAAGCCGCTACAACTTGTTGCTGTCGTAAGTAGTTCCTAAAAACGGTACTCAACATTTGCCCACTCTCATGATCAATTACATATGGTTTGTTCATAAACGACGTATATCCATCTTTTCCATCATTCATGTACGCTTTTGTAGCTACTTTGTATGTTTTTAGCAAGTCAATGGGTTCACCATTTAGCTCGGCAGATTTGATTCTCGAACCAGGTTCTAGTGATGAATCAAACACTACTTTTACACCTCCAGAAAGCACTGGGAATTTGCCTTCCTCTTCTGGTACTCTAGAAACACTGTTTTCCAAAGCATCCATAAGATCTTGACCTGTTACCTCTATACCAACACAAACGTCTTCAAATGGGAAGATCGACATCAAATCTTTTAACTTGAAGTGTCCTGCAGGGTACACAGCATCGGAACGAATGCTTCCTCCATTTATAAAAGCCAAATCAGTGCCAGAACACCCGTTTAACGCATCAGCAATTAGATTACCAATTGGTGACTCTTTACGTCTAATCAACGGCGTACGAGTATCTATCTCACAAACAAGGTTAGCTACCGTTTTACCCATCTTCTTTTCTAACTCTCCAGAAACTTCTTTTACATATTCTGCGACTTCTGGATCTTCTGGATAATCTTTTTCAAAAATGTCATGAGTAGTGATTTGGAATTGTGGTTTAAACCCTTCTAATAGCGTTATCTTGAGTACTGTAAGTTGTTGAAAGTCCACTCCTGACTTTAATAGTGCTACACCGTTTTCTATTCGGCAATCATAAAAGTGATCATGTCCGCCAATGATGGCATCGATTTCTGGTACTTGATTCGCTAGCGCGATATCGTTATCTAATCTTACATGCGTTAATGCAAACACGAGTTCTGCGCCCTTCTCTTTCAACTCTTTTGCAAGTCTTTTCCCCTCTTCAATGTAATCCACGTACCGAACAGTTTCAGGATCTACTCTTCCAAGTGTTTGTATCCAACTTTCTTCTACGAGTCCAATCAATCCTATTTTAATACCATTCCATTCTGTTAAATCGTAGGGTAAGGCACCAGCGAGTGGTTTGTCTGTCTGTTTATCAAACAAGTTGGAAAGTAACCACTTGTTATTGCAATGGTCTATTAACGTGACCAAACGATCAACACCAAAATCTAGATCGTGATTGCCGACAACGCTATAATGTAGTCCAATTAAATTGAGTGCTTTACACATGTGTTTCCCACGAGTAATTGTTGACAATGAAGATGGGTTGAAAATATCGCCACCACACAGTATGAGTGGATTTTCATCTTTGTATTTTAAACATGCTGTTTTGAAACTAGATGTGAGAAAAAGAAAAAAAGTACCTTGCTGCTCCTGCTACTCCATTTGAAGCTTCGATATGGTACGCATCATTAAAATGTAATACTGTGAGTTTCCGAACTTTTACTTCGTCGGTAACGGATGAAGTTTCTGAAACTTGTTCTGCAGCTTGCGTAGTTTGTTCCACAAATTGTTCACTAGTACTCACAGCTTGACTAGTTTGTTCTACAGGTTCACTTGTTTGCTGTGGTTGCTCCTCTGTGACTTGTTTTGTCTCTGTCTTCTCTATTGCTGTAAAAACATCAAATACCTCAACATACTATTCGCAGATAGACGAGCTCCCATGGTGGATTGCGCTAAATCAAAGTCAACTTCAAACTCGCGATTTTATTCCTGTATTTCGTCAACAAAGACAGGCGCACGCATAACCATAGGAGCTCTTCTGGCTTTTAATATTTCTCTAATAAGTGTACTGAATGCTTCATCAATACCATCTCTTGATTTACCACTCACTCGGCAGTATGGGAAGTTCATCTTGGAAGCAAGGTCTCTTCCTGCTTTTTCGTCGACTTTTTGCTTTTCTTGTTCTAGGTCACACATGTTTGCGACTAGTACAGCAGGTGTTTTTGTAGTTTGTAGTTGGTTTCGAATATTTTTGAAGAAACTTTCGGCCAAGATGAACGAGTGAGTATTTGCGACATTGTATACAAGTAAGAACCCGTCACAGTTCTTTAAAACAGATTCTGACATGAGAACGCACATGACATCACCGCTTGTGTCGACAATATCCATGGACACTGCCACTTCTCTGGTGGTTAATTCATCTTTTACCATCATGCGCTTTTGGTACCAATCCTCCATTGTTTCATCTGTCTCTGTAGAGAACTTATTTTCACAGAACTGCCGAACGATACTAGTCTTTCCTACGCGTTGCACACCAACAACTGCGATTTTCACGTCCAGAAGAGAGATATCTTGCGGATTCCACGATGGCCTACGAGCACGTGGTGGTACAGGACCAAATATTTCATCATGTGACGCTGCGCTCTTCAGAAACATGAGAAAGTGGTCTTTCGGTGTTCCCAAAAAGTTTGACGTGACACGCATCACCAGCTTACAAAACAACTAATTCATTTCGTGTCTCTATGTTTCTGGTTCGTATTACATGTGGAGCTTCACTATGCAAGAAGTCTTCCCACTTGATTGTTCCTGTATTTGTGATATCTCGTTGCATCATCCTGGCGATTCTTGAAGTCATAAATTCTCCAATGTATTGTTCGTGAGCTTGATACGCAGCCTCTACATCTTGTTTTTCGTCTTCTTCTACAAAATCTAATTTTCTCTTCTTTAACTTTTGGAAAATATCCAAAATGTCCTCCGTTTGTTTCTCATAGAAAGTAGTAACTTCTGCTTTCGATATTTGTCCAGTTTTGAGAATATCCATAGCATCAAACTGCTTCCGTAAATCTCGCATTTCTTCAATTGTCAACTCTAATGCGCTCTCAGCTCTCAAGTCTGTAGTTACGAGTTCAAATTCCGAACCAGCTGGAATCGATCGAAACAATTCTGGATCGATTCTTCTCGCTAACGCAATTTGTTCGTCTTGAACGAAGGCAAGTTCTCGTTCAGGAATATTTTTATCTCTTATAGACGTAATACACAAGTACATCATCGCTTGATTATCAAATTTGAATAAGCTCTGCAACTCTAAATCTGTAATATTCGGATTGACTGTTTTCTCTATTCCATTCCATGAAATCTTGATTTTCTTCGCTCTGGACACTGAAGAAGATCTTCGTTTTCTTCCTGTACTTCCCGAACGTGGTCGTGCTGATCTCGGTGTCGACGTATTACTTTTTACACTGCTAGTGTCATGTTCGCTTCCACATTCTGGAGTTGTTGGAGTAATTTCTGGCTCAATTCCAACAGTTTTAATTTCTTCTTCATCACTTTTTTCTGTTATGGATATTTGTATTTTTGGTTCTTCTTGTATACTCGCAAGAAGAGATGCACTTGGTTTCGGAGGTTCCGAATATCTTCTCATATTTGCTCTTTGTTGTTCGGATTGACGTACTAGCCACGGCGCACGAAAACCTTGATTATCGCTAGTAGGTAACCAACATACTGGTTTGATAGGAGATGATTTTTTACGAGCACTCTTCGGTGATGGCGTTTGGCTCTTTACGACTTCAATTACAGGTCGATGCGTTCTTGGAGGTGTGTTCATTCCGAAAAACGTTTCCATGCGATTCCCGTTTAACGAACATACTCTTTTCCATTTAGAAAATTGTGGAATAGGTAACGAAACATTTAATTCTGGTTCCATTCTAATGTATTCAGTACTCTTTCGCACAGGAACAGAACCACCACTTAAACTTGCTCCTGCTCTTGGCGTAATTTTTGCTCGCGTCACTTTTAGTGATACACTACTCGGTGATGAGCTTTTAGTGCTGTACATTTTTTGTAACTCTGAGCGAATTCCTAAACTAGCCATCTACTCTACCATTTTCAACAGTTGATCATTAATTTCTGAAAATTCAGGTCTATTGTCAGGATTTGCGCTCCATGCAGCGCGCATAATCTCTAAATAGGTTCTCTCATCATCAGAGAAAGCGTTTTCATCTAGTGGTACTTCTGGTCGTAACCCTTCATGAAGTACACGATTTGCAAGTGTAAACACGTTCAACCCAGAATACGTTTCTGAGTTTTCAGAAGAATATTCAGTCAAATCATACGGACTTTTCTCAAAAAAGAGTTCATACATGACAATTGCAAAACTATAGACATCAGTTTTGGTTTTTGGTTTTTTTCCAGCGATAGCTTCTGGAGACATGTACTGTACAGTTCCAATATTACCAGTTATTGTTGTGGAGTTGTTACTCACTGCTTTTGCCAATCCAAAATCACACACTTTTGCAGTGATCAAGTCGTTCTCTAACTAGCGTTGTTAGTCAATGAAAACGTTAACATACAAGAATATTTTGAGGTTTTAAATCTCTGTGTAGAATAGGTGGTTTCATACCATGTAAGTACATCATACCAGCGCATACGCCAAGTAGTATTCGTACTTTTTGTTTGAACGTAAAACGTATTTTTCGTTTGTACAATATTTGATCTAGTGATCCATTAGATACCCATTCTACAACAATGAGTTGTGTTTCTTCTTGTAAGCAAACACCTAAAAATAGAACAACATTCGGATGTCGTAATCCACTACAAATTGTTAGCAGTACACACGAGTTAACATACCACATGATTCCAGCTTCTTTTTCAAAGATTTCAGTATTGTCACCTTTGAGTTTCTTTATCGCTACTGTGGTACCTCTCCATGTTCCTTTGAACACGACACCACTTGCACCTTCTGCAATACGACTTGTAATTTTTAGTTCTGACATGTCAATGATCCACTCTTGATGATCTCCATTTCTTCTGGTTGCGACCATTTCTGTTAACAATCTTCTCATATCGTTTTCTATGAGTCTACTTGCATTGATTCTTGTTCGTAACTTTTGAAAGTTTACCATGAGCGCAACGAGACATATAATTGGACATACAACAAAGAATCCAACAACGATGATAATAAAGTAGATGGAAAGTGTCTTGATCGATGGTGATATACTTATGGGAACGATAACGCCGTTGTAACCAACACAATACAATGTATGAGTTGACGAGTCAACTACGAGTAATCCTTGGGCGTTAAATTCAGGTGGTAGTGTTACAATCTGATCAAACAATAACGGATCGAATTGGATTCGATATACTGAAGCACTTGTTAAAAAGTAACCCCACTGTGAGTTTGTAGTGTCAAGTGCACTACTTGTAAATGTTGATGTGTCGTAGGTTACAACGCGTAACACTTGTACGTTCAAATCCGTATATTGGAACGACGCTTGGTCAATATTTCCAATCATTTTCATACGCATGACCCAGCGATTCGATTTATCACGAATGGCGTAGTAAATGTTCTCTCCATTGGATAACGTTGATCCCAAATTATAGTATAAACTTGTACGATTCAGAAATCGTCTCATGTTAAATTCGTCTGTGATGCTAAACTTTTTCAAGTCAATTTGTTGTACGCGAACGGCTACTTGTTAAAGTATTTTGTAATCAACTTACTATCACTGTTGAACAAGTATGCAAAATCACCTGCTTTATCGATAAGTGGTGAATTAGGTGTATACAGTGGTCCACTATTGTCATCAACAACTAACTCTCGAAACAATCGTGTTTGTAAGTCAAACAAGATTAACGTGCCTTACGTAAGTATAACGTATAACAACTTACTTGCATTCTTTTCGTTCACACCTGATAAATACATGTGATTATTCACCAGTACTGATTTGTAAAAATTAACTTGTCTAGTAGCGTTCAACGACACGATTTGTACAATGTTCATCAATTCTAAACTTAGTACGACAATTTCAAAACTAGTTTGTTTGACGATAAAGTATCCCATATTGTTTTGTATACTTGCACTAATCACGAGACCAGGTGTACGTACAACTCCGATCACGTTTAAACCAACACGACTTCCACTTCTCTCCGTTTTCATTTTTGTAACAGAATCGGCGCTAATTAGGTAGATATGATTAGCGTGAAACGCTGCATCAGAGAATGATCCATAGTGGTATACATTCGTTCTAAAGCTCAACGCTAATCCATCGATAGTGTAGTTGGAAACTTCCATAGTTCTCTGTGAATGCAGTGTAGCGTAGAAGAACCCTCTACTTGCGTCAATGTGTAGAAACTCTGGTTGGTACCGTGACGAGTATGGAACAGAATCTAAACGACCAGTTGAGTTGTCATACTTTCCAACATAGACTTGGTTCCCTGAAACACAACCTGCGTATGTTTGTACGTACGATTTTATCACTAACGAGTCGCAAGTTTGTTGGTGGAACACGTACTCTGTATTTGTTTTGAAAGTTCCAAATTCGATTCTCGTGTGAAGTGGTTGATTGTACTCGATATCGCGACCTATGAGATGCATTTCATCTTTTGTTGCTGAGAAACTCGTAATGGTTGCGAATAGTAGCACGCGAATGTTGATGTTGCGTATTTTTGTCATATTGCTTTTGTGCACTATTTGGTAAGTTTTCTGGAAGATTCTTACATTGAACAAGCATGTCATCGTCGCAGCGGAAATATACGTGACTGGTGTCTGCAGATATAAACGAGTTATCTGTATCGTCGCGCACTGTTATACACTCAGACTTGGGAATTTTAAAAGTTGCTTGGATGCCAGATGGATTCACTTTGTAGACGCTTGTGGTTGTTACTGGTACTTTTAGAGCAGATAAAAACGAGCTTACACATAAATAAAAAGTTTTCATCCGTCATTATTCGAAAATCAGAGGTCTCTAGAGCCTATTTAAATTGTTATAAATTTTAAAAAGTAGTGCATACTTCTGCGTACCCATCCAAACAATATCTTTTCGGTGATGAGAACAACAAAAGTGTATCGAAAAAATAAATACAGTTCTTCGTGAATGATAGATCGTAGGTTGCTCCAACGCACGCAAGAGTAGTATTATATGTTATACAGTTGATCAGCGAGTCAGAGTAGGTAAGTTGTACGTATTCTACGCGTAGTTGTGTAACCAAGTCCATTTTCACAATCATATTGGGCTGGTTAGTGATAATGTACAATATTTGGCTCTTTTCATCGAGTGTTTGAAATAGCGAAATTACAGCTCGTGTATCTGGTGTAATGGAGCTATGTGGCAATGTTTCGAACGAAGTCTCAACGAAAAACAAGCGTGTCACTATGGTTATGCTTTTGAATGTGTTCATATTTACTCTTTCCATCATCTTCCTAAGCCTTACTCCTGTATTCACTACTCAAGGAGTGTCACTAGCGCTATACTTTATCGTGACTATCGCCGGTACTGTAGGAGGATGCATCGGCATGATAGTGGCCATTATTAAAATTTCAAGAAACCAAAAACAATGCAAAATCGACGCAAAGAACACTCTCATCAGCTTCATGGAATCTGAGAACAGTACCAAGTACCTACACCGTGGTGTTCAATTTTTGGTAAAGACTGAAACATTCAACATTGTACAACAAGACAACAAACACGAAGTGTACGCCCAGCCACACATTGTCATCTTGTTCTGTAACAATGTTACTGCCCTCACTCAAATGATGCAACAATCAGCAGTTCAACCAATGTACCAGTACATGCCACAACAAGGTGCACCACAAGTGTATTCTAATGCTGAGGTTGTTATTCCAATGTACCAACATCAGTATGTTCAACAACAACCTGTTATCTATCAAAGCACACAAAGTGTAAATCAAGATAACCAAAAGTTAATTTAATAAATCTGTAAATTATAATTATAATTTATGTTCGCTTATTAGCTTGCCATCCTACCACTGCGTGCACTCTTCCAACAACCAAAGCCAAGAATTGCAATAGTCTTGTAATGGGCAGACAAAGCAAGCAGGCAACCAAAGTTGCATGTTTCGTGCGAATATTCTTGTGGATTGAAGTGCAATCAGATGCAAGCGCCACCAAACGACGAACATGATAAAACAGCCTATGTCGAAAAAAAACCAGGATTTAACAAACCGTTTTTTCTAAAGCTCCTCGAGAATTATTTTCAAAACGCACAAGCACCTGCTCGCCTTTCACCAACACAACTCATGCCAGTAGAGAAAAGTATAGAATACTGTAATCTAATGACGGTTCTTGCACACGAAATTGTACTTTCATGTACCGACAATTGCTTCTACGGATCTGAGCAGTACTACACGTTCAAATCTCTCATTGCAGCATGTGCTGATACGACTCCGCTGAAACACTTTCTTTCAGGATTACTACACCATTCAGTTGCCAACAAGCCAAAAGACCAAACTCAACAAAGAGAAGCGTCGTTAAAGGCTAAACACAAGTACGAAGGTGCACTCTACAGTGTTGATAGACAACAACCATGCCCAACCTGGGAAAGAGTTATTGGCTTGTACGCGTCGCTCCAATACTTCAAACTGATGCAGCAGTACAGAATGAAGATGAGCAATGAAAAATTGGAAATTCTAGTGAGAAGAGCTGGAGTTTACTTGTCCACAGCAAGCGAGGACAATCCATTTGTTTTCTTTTACAAGTCTGCAGTGCCACACAACTATGCTGATTTGAGCGTTCCGCTCTTTGACTATAATACACATACTGACCTACTTTTTGATACTGCCAGTAGATGTGAAAAAGACGAAGTGTGGTGGGATGTCAGAGCCAGAGAGTTGTTACCATACTATAAGAACATGGAGTACGTTAGCATTGCTCACAAATCTGATGCACTTGCTACGTTTATCCAGGTGCTGGATGAAACTGGTCACGATAATTACAACAAAGCCGAATTCTGTCGTGCACAACAGCAATCTTTCGATTTGCTCATGGCCAATATCAAATAACGTTGGATCCAAACTATGCCAATTAAAACTAATCGCAAGAACAACGTGCAATCTTCAAAAATCGTTTATAAATTACCAATATTCTTCAAAACTAGAGCTCTGATCTCAGTCATATCTTCAATCGCATAACGCACTCCCTCTCTTCCAATTCCAGAGTCTTTCACTCCACCATATGGTTGATTATCAACACGAATTGAAGGTACATCGTTGACAATGACCGATCCAACTTCAAGTGTCTTGTACGCGTAAAACACCTTATTGATATCGTTTGTAAAGATACCAGCGTTTAGTCCATACTTGGAATCATTCACCACTTTGATGGCTTCTTTAAAGTCGCTAAACTTTTCTATCACAACAACAGGACCAAACATTTCTTCACAGTAGGCATCTGTATTACGAGGAACGTTCTCTAAAACAGTTGCTTCGATCATTTGTTTATGTCTCTTTCCGCCACATAATACGCGAGCTCCTTTATCTGTTGCTTTCTTGATGCTCTTTTCAATACGTTCTGCTTCAGAAACAGAAATAATGGGACCAATAAAAGTTTCTTCTGACAATGGATCTCCCATTTTCAGTTTTTTTGTTTTTTCAACAAGTTTCTCTTTGACTTGGTCGTACCACTTTTCATGAATTAACGTTCTTTGTACACTGATGCAGCTTTGTCCAGATTGATAAAACGCTCCGAAAATCAAACGATCAACAATGGTATCAATAGTTTTGGCATCAATATCTGAATCAATTACGCAAGCAGCGTTTCCTCCCAACTCTAAAACAACCTTCTTTTTGCCACATTTTTCTTTCAATTTCCATCCTACACCAGGACTTCCCGTGAACGATAATACTTTGAATCGATCATCTTCTGTGAACGCTTTTGCTTCATCTCGAGGACATGGTAGAATCGAAAACGCACCTTTTGGTAATTTTGTTTCGGAAAGAATTTCTCCAATCAACATGGCGCTTACTGGTGTATACGATGCTGGTTTTAGCACAAATGTACATCCTGCTGCGATCGCTGGTGCGATTTTGTGGGCCTAGTGTTAGTTTGTTATATTTGTACATACTGTCAAGTTTAATGGAAAGTTGAACGGTGAGACCATGGAAACGGGACCATTTGGGAATCGTCTAGACATACACTGTAAACCTTTTGCGCGATCGGAAATATCTAGTGGTAACCATTCTCCATAAATTCTCGTACTCTCCTCTGCAGCCAAACTAAACGTATCAATGAGTCTGGACACTTCTCCACGTGCATCCCTATAAAGTATTATTTAAAATGATCAAATGAATACTTGATTGGTTTTCCTGCTTCGATGCACAACACTTGCGCGAACTCTTCAAAACGCTCCTTGGTTGCCGTTACAACTTGATTTAGAATTGCTTTTCTTTCATAAGAACCTAATTCTGCCATCTCGTCTTTTGCTCGTAGTGCTCCTTGAATTGCTTCCTCGATGTGATGAGCTTTTGCTTGTGCTACCACAGTAGCATTTTCCAATGTATATTTGTTCTTGACGATCAAGTCTTGATTTGCAAATACTGGTTCGTTGTTCAAGTAGAAAGGATACGCTTTCTTTAAACTGAAGTTTCTAGAACTGTTGAGTATGATCTGAGCCCGTTTGATGCGGTGCATTTGTTGTTTCTATTTTTATATTTTGTAATGCGAGCACGACCATGACCTACGCAAGAACAGCTATCCATCACGTATCAGCAAGCAATTTCAGTAAGGTAGAGTGACATGAAAAGGTCGCATCCAATCTATTGGTTGGTACATCTTACACAAACCAAGCACAAGATAACATTATTAATAACTGTCAAACAGATCAGAACTAAACCAAATCATGTTACGCAACATTATCAAGGTAAACGTCCCAGCTGTACGTGCATTCTCTACCGTATGTGTCACCAGAGAGTATGACTTTGACACAGCTGTACCACCAAAGGTAGCCGATTGGGCAACAATGCGAAAAGAACAAGGAAAATCATTTATTTTCGACCAAGATGCAAAGAAAAAAGCAGACGATAAAAGACAAGCACCAATTAGAATGGGAGAGGAAAAGAAATGGAGAGATGGTCTTTTAAATAATAGAACATCCATGAACAGAGAAGAATGGAATTAAATAAATCACGCTTACATGTAAAACAATTTTAATGGTCAAAGTGGAACAATAAATCAATCAATAAAGTTCCATACCAGTTGGTCTGGTTACCGCCTGTGTGGCGTCAACTTGTTACAAATAACCCAGCTAGGATGATGGTGGATTCATATTTCGATATCAAGTATGAATTCCACGCTCCAAAGTACTGCGACTTAGAACGCGAGATGATGCGAGATATGGGCGAAGTATCAGATGAAAGCTTCGTTGCAGGAGAGGAATGGTTTGCATATCATCACCCGTATGATTTGAATGTTCTCTACTAACCCGTGCAGATCGCATGAAAAGGTGAAATCTGCTGAGAGTAAGAAAAAAGAATCCCGAGTGCCACCACTACGCCCACAATCTGAATACAAACAAATATTTAACAATGCATACGCAAAGCATACATCAAAACCCAAACTAAATTCTCCAAATCCGCGATTATACACGTACGATATTGTTGCAAAAGAAAATCAACCACCAATACAGTCAAACTCACTACGAGTGGAGAAAGTACCAACCAACTTGAAGTACAAAGCCAAGTCAGCTTCTTCGCCAAAATATTATTCATACTTATCTTCGACATCACCGCTAGCGAAAGATTTAGAGGTAAAATATCCTAATCGGAGTACAACAGTAAAGAAACCATATAAATCGCTGTCGGTTACGCCACCATTGCTACCTAAAAATAAATCTAGCGACGAATCGACAAGGAAAGCTCACGTCAAATATTTGGATGAGCTAAAAAGTTTAATTAACTCGTATACCAAACCAGCATTCCACGAAGGTGAGAAAGAGTTAACTTTCTCTCTAGCAGATTTTGATCAAGACTCGTTTTGTTTGTCAACGCCAACATCACCTGAACCAGTTTACCAAGCAAACACATTACTCACATCACCACTGCAATTTTCGAAACTACTTGGAACAAAGATTCCTAAATTAAACCCATCAAAAGCTAGATCAAAGCTAGACTTTACTAGCCACTAATAAAAATCTAGTTGTAACAACATCAACGAAGTCAACCTCAAACTGAGAAATGCAGAAACGAGTTGGTATCATCTCCCTTGGTGGAGCTTTCAATCCCGTCCATACACAACATTTAGCAGTTCTAGACCTCGCACGCACCTATTTAGAGTCTACAAATGAGTGGGAAATACTTGGTGGGTACTGTGCCATTTCTACAGAAGGTTACGTCAAAACAAAACTCAAAACAGACGCTATGAAGCATAAACACAGAGCAGAAATGGTAAAACTTTCATATCAACAATATCCTTGGATGAGAGAACAACCATCACCAGATGTTGTACTCAGTCCATTCGGTAGTGCTCAAGAATTAGGAAAACGTATCAAAAAAGAGTTGAAACGAGATGACGTACAAATACTAGTCATAGTCGGTGCTGATAGAATCATGAGCAAAGATAAACCAAAATGGAGACGGAAACTCAAACCAGATGCTCCAATTACCGTATGTGTTGGTCGTGGTGACTCCATGGACGAAATTAAACGACGATGGGATGAAGATAAACAACAAGGTGTCATTCTACACCCTGAAAAATTCATTCTCATCGATGCATCTGCACAAGATGTAAGTTCCACACTAGTTCGTCAACATTTGAAATCATTACACGGTACTATTGATCCAACAGGAAAAAGAGAACTCATGCAAGATGTAGTCGGACAAAATTTATTATTCCAAAACGTATCTGATTACATTTTGGCAAATGAAAATGATTTGTATCTTTAATCGACATCCACTTGTTCCTCTTCGTCAGAAACTTGCTCTGTAGTTTCGAAAAAAGCTTCCGCTCTTCGTTTCAAATCACCATAAATCTCATCTTTTTCTTTGATTCGTTGCATGTATGTTTCATTTGTATCTATCGTGGACGCGACTGAACGAAGTGTATCGATCACGAAATGTGACATATTGTGAGTGACTGTATTAATAAACCAACTAGGAACAAAATCTAACTTTGGATCAACGTTAGAAATCAGTGTAACACTAGTTTGTGTTGGTGAAATAGGTGCGATTAGTATTCCTGCGTAATTGATATCCATTCGTGCGTGTTTTGAAGGATCTTCGTCAGGAAGCGTGATATCGAATTGTTCGTGTTCTTCTGGTTTTACTGAACGAACAACGACTAGAATCTTATCACCCAAATCGACTCCATATCCATATGCCAAAACTTCTCGGTCGTATAGAGGCCATGGCATATCAAAAACACTCTGAATTAAATATCTGTACTTTTTCGAGTGTTGTAGAATTGTATTGCTTTTCATACGTGGTGTCCATGTTTGATATAAATCACATTCATAGAATATAGCCAAAACGTTGAACATTGGACTGTCTATCGTTCCCACAATTTTTAACGAGTGTAAGGCATTGCCTTCTTCTCGATAATAAACTTGTGTATTGTTGCTATTTGTACTAAGGTCCCACGTATCATCTGAAATGGCGTCTAAAATACGTTGTGCTAGCTCTGCTTCTTGTACAACTTTTCTAAGTATTGGATCTTCATTTATTGTTGATTGCGAATCGAGTTCTAGCAGTTTTTCTCGAGCGACAAATAACTTCTCTTCATCATAAAGAGCGTGCACTTCTTGTATGAGTGAGGTTGTATCCTGCATGTTTTGCTTGTGAGCTAAAAATAACTGTTGGAAATTCCATTACTAAAGTTTCCAACAAGTCTTTAATCAATAGTTCTATCTGTTGATAGTATGTCCACGGTTTTGCTGTAAGGGCTACCATCACAAGAGCATCCGAAAAGTTTGTGTTGCTTGTTGAAAGTTGACACAAAATGGGAAACACAAACAAGAGTTCGACCTGCTCTAGTTGGAATATCAAAGCACAACTTGGAACTGTACATATTAGACGAGAACGGCACAAAAATACGGACGCATTCGCTTCTGGGTACTGACTTACTTGGCGGCGAAATCCCCTTCTTCAATATTTACTGTATGTTGGGCTCAAGTCGTATCGTTTTCGATCTTCAAAAACACGCAACGATGTTCGTATACTGTATACAACTAGAACCCTTAAAGTCACCTGTCTACACACGCTCCAACGTACTTTTGACTCAGCCTTTGCGTTGCATGAAGTCAACGAAACCACCGTCTTAGTCAACACCCAAGACTACTCCATCGTAATTGACGTTTGTACTGGTATAACTTTATGGGAAGTAAATCACAACAAAGGTGAAAACAAGGTCATTGTCGGTGGCGCCAACTGCATTGTCAATGATTGTCGGCTAAACAAAGAATTACAAGTATGGAACCTCGACAGGAACGAAATTGTAGATATCATACCACACGACCACATAAGCACAGAATTTCTAGGCACATTCTTTCATTTTAAAGATGCACACGTATTCGTTGCAGGGCTACATCATTGCTTCATTGTCAACGTAGAGACAAGAGTAGTGACTACACTTAATCTTGATCATGGTGGTCATGCTCATGCAATATACAATCTTGGTGCTTTCTTCTTGATATACGCTAAATACTTGATCATTCTAGCCACAGAAACAATGGCTACACTACAAATGTGTAGTGATCAAAATGTAGTGGGTTCTAGTCCGAAAATGCTAACTAAAGATCTGATCATTGGAAACAATACTGACCGGATAGTGATCTACAATCCTCGTACTGATACATCTAGAATTATATCGACAAACTTTTTGCCTTCTAGAGTGTTTTCTATTGATGAACATAGGGCGTTTATCTTTGCATCGTGGAAGACAAGTCCTGTAACACTGTTTTATTACTATGGTGGTTTTGTTCATGACCTGAGAAAACCTCTAAAAATACACCAGAGAACAAACTTTCCAGACAAGTACGAAAGAGTGTTTGGCCTGCTACCAAAGACAAGGTATAAGCTGTGGAGATCAACGCTATTGCTGCAAAGCTTAGCAGCGAACATATATTTCTCCGATGTAGAAATCATTACCGTATAACTCCAGCAGTGTACAAATTAACATGGCTTTACAGTTGAATGAATATCTTGTTGCATTTCTTTTTGCCAATTTTTAAATGTCATTCTATAGGTTTTAGGAGAGTGTACCTCCACAATCAACGGGTCACTGAACTCACAATGGTAATACGTGTTTTGATCAAAAAAATATTGCTTGTTTGTGATCACAGTTGTTCCACCACCGTTCTCTGTAATCAATGGCATTCCTGACGTACCATGCACAACTGTATTATTTACAAACGAGTAACACAAGTGATCTTCTGGCATACCCAAAGAAATCGCTCCATCTTTGGTTTGCGAAATCTCAAAATAGTTCATTGTAACAAGATTATTTTGCCCATAATGTTGGAAGAACCCTGCACTTCCAGTGTTATACACCTTGTTATTACTCACGCGCACATTGGAAGTACCTTCATCCAAATAGATTCCCCAGTCAAAAATATAAAACGCAAACACATTTGAAATCTTGTTTCCATCAATGATTGTTCCATTGCTCATGCCAAGTGTATAGATTCCTCCCATATCACACAACTCGTGTCTACCAATTTGGTCAATCACATTGTTTGTGACTTGGTTTCTGTAAGAACCATCAGCAGGGTAGTACCCCCAACTCCACCCAACACTGATACCAGTATAGTAAAAGAAGGAAATAAAATTGTGATCTATCTTGTTATCTGATGATCGATGGATTATAATTCCAATTCCTTCTTTGAACACTTTTCCGCCATCCGTAATGTGATTATTTGTTACAGTAACATGTGACGTTGGCGTTGTACTTGTTACCGTTTCACCAATGCGTACACCACCGGCACCTATGTCACTAATTTGACAATTATCGATAGCAATGTTGGTACAACCACCGTGCACTTGAATACCATAGAATCCAACGTGTTGTACAGTTACTGCCGCGAATGTAACATCTTTTGTATTTTGTAAATAAATGGCAGAAGTGTTCAACCACGCAGCAGCTTGGAAATCTGCCATAACTGTTCTGTTCATGTACCAATCACTGTACTCAAACGTAACATCTTGGAACGCAATATCATGAACAGAATGAGTAGCATTTCCGATCATCTTGACCAATTCGAGTAACGTTGGGAAACACGCGTCTAGGTCTAACGTTTCACCAACGTATGGCCAATAGGTAAGTTCACCAGTTGTACGATCCAAGTACCACTCTCCTTGTTCGTCCAACTCTTCTAGAACATTTTCTATATAGTACCGATGGCCACTGTGAACTTCATGCCAACCGATTTTACTATTGGTAGGATTTGATAAAATTACAGTCTTATTGTCAACGTTCACGGAATTGATAAAATGTCTCGATGCTGTCCAACTATGGTACAAGACAATATTGGCATCTTGTAGATTGTTATACTGTCGTAGATCGTTTCCGGAAAATAAAAATGCATTGTTTGGTAGTGCAGGAACGAGACCTGCCCAATAGCGTAATGGTGATCGTGCTCTTGGTCTTCTTTTCCCGTTTATGAAGAGTGAATTTGGATTATATTGTCCTGACTTTACTTCTGGAATAGTCGTACGATAAAGTGTATCGGAACCACGCGTGATTTTTGTCCATGGTGCAGTGATAGGTTTGCATGATGAAACGGAGACTTTACCTTTTACGAAGGTTGTGTAGATAGTAGGTGAAGATGGTGTACCACTGTCTTGAGGTGAGAATAGTAGTGGTGCTGATAATGGGTATATTCCTGGTAAAATGGAGACAGTTATTGGTGTCGAAAATGTTCTATTTTGCGATCGAATATATCGTACTAATTTCTGAGCTTGTTGTATAGTTTTAAGTGGACCATTTGATAGTTGTGAACCTGGGTTTGGTGTACTGCCAGTCCAAGCATCGTTACCGTTGCTACTGACGTAGATATTGACACTGCAGTTTACAGCGAAAAGAACACTCAAGAAAATGATATGTCCTATCATTATTGCATTTGTTTGATCGAAAAGATTACATCAACCCGTGCTAGAACCATCTAATTAACAACAAGACGACAATGCAACACCCAGACGGTCAAGCAATACGAAATAATTTGTTAAATTACGACGTAACTATACAAAATACACTACCACAGGTGGCTTTGCGAGTAGATGAGGTTGGACAACAATACATCTCCCATTCCGATGTAGAATTAATTGCGTTGCTCGCATGTGGATGCTGTTTACTGTTCCCACCAGCATCTATAATACTCCTATTTTTACTCTTTCGATGCTCTAAAATCACAACAACTTTCCTTGATACAAACAACTTGTTAGTGGTTCAGAAGAAGTCGATATTCTTCGAGCGAGTCACTAGTGAAGAACAAATATCGTACAACCAAATATATGATTTTGAAACAAAAACATCTGTGGTTACTGACTCCCATGGAACTCATCACTTTGGACTACTATCGGTGAGATTAAAGAATGATGAAATGATAGATTTGTCATACAGAATGGAACAAAGAGAGGCAACTGCATATATGCTACTACTGAAAAGATCTTTAGCTGAGAGAGTCAATGGATGACTAATGGTACTCCATTAACCAAATAGTGTCTCCTGTTTGTAATCTACAAATAGATCAACAAACACCATGACTGGCTCGTGTAATTTATGTATGACACCTGCTTCATTGCGATGTGCTGGCTGCAAAAAAGTATACTACTGCTCACAACAATGCCAAAAACAAGGTAAAGCGACGCACTATTTTTTAACATTGTAGATTGGGGTTATCATAAAAAAGCGTGTTCTAGTGTACCGAAAACTGAAATAGAAAACAAACCAGAACCAACACGTAGCTCTAGTGCTTCCACAAAACCAAAAATGCTTTTTATTTCATTGAAAGGTTCATATGAAAGTACATTTGCTGGGGCTGTGTACTCTGCAATTCGACGCACGTGGGATCTAGTAGAAGTAAAAACCGAAGTAAAAGCGAAAAAAGAACTCAATGAGAAACCAGCTGTTGTCATGATCACCGATGTTGCAATATTGAAATACAAAGAACTCTTCTCGTTAGTCATCGACTACGCAAAGAAGGGAGGAATGGTGATCTTTGGTATCTATTTCCCGAGTAGTGTTACGATGGATAAGTTCCCACGTATCTTTACACCATTTGGATTGGAATGGGAACAAGGAGAGTACCACAGAACAACCACTGCGTTAAGAAAAGACAATTTACTGACAACCAAGATCAAGTTACCTGACCAGTACTGCGTCAAAGCCAATCACATTGCAGGTGTAAGTAGCAAACACATGATCTACCAACCCACCAATGATTCACGAACACAATCGTTTGTATTTGGATCACATTCCGTAAATCAAAATCAAACACCAGCTGCATTAGCCAAAGTTGGAAAAGGTTATGTTGGTTGTATTGGTGATGTAAACTTGGAAGATGACTCGACAACAATCATTTTGTACATGGGTCAAATAGCTCTAGATAACAAAGCAAAATAATAAAGTACAGTTTTAATTCTTTTTGTTTCCTATTCTCTTCAATAGACGTCCGATGGCAGTTCCTCTACGTTGATGGCCCATCTCGCTTTCGCTTCCCTGTCGTTTTAACACGCTCATTCCTCTATTTTTTGTTACTGGTTTAGCCGTAGGACCATTCTTTCTCAGAAGCCGAACAAGTGCAATATAACTCTCTTGAATATTTTGTCCGCCTTTTGCCGATGTTTCATAGAATGGAATCTTGAACCGTGCCGCTAGTTCTTGACCTTCTTCTTCGGTTATACGATCATCAGGATCTAAATCGGCTTTGTTTCCTAAAAGAATGCATGGTACGTTTTGAGTCTCGCGCACCTTTTGAATGTGTTTTATAAGTTCTGGCACTTTTTCATAGCTTTCACGATCGGCGACACTATACACAACTAGAAAACCATCTCCCTCACGTAAATATTTGTCACGAATAGCGCTGTATGCTTCTTGACCCGCTGTATCTACAACTTCCAAACCGACTGGTTGCGTATCTACTGATAAAACCTTAGTATACCGTTCGTCAACTGAGAGTTTGTTAGTGTGAACGTAGTTAGTTACCCGTAGGTTCATAGTCATCTAAGAAAAAGCCTTTGAGGAACTGCATGGCAACAGCACTTTTGCCAACACAACATTCTCCTAAGCTAACGATTTGGTACATCTCTTCAACATCATCTTCTGTGGTCATTGTGAATACGAGCAGTGAACAGAAGCTCTCGTAAGGTTGCTTTGAATGTAATCTAGTAATTAAAAGTGTGCTGACAGATGACAAGTCAACTCTCGCTTGTTGTAATTTGACGTTTCACCGGTTTTATTTGAACTGACAGAACAACTCGCTTTGGGCATCTTTGCGATTTGCATAAATGCGTCAGTAAAGATGTAGTGAACAAGGAAGCCGAGGAATACAACGTTTGTTTTTGATATTAACTTACAATGCAACGTTTGCTTGTTAGTCTGTCATTTGTGGCTCTTTGTACCGCGTTTGTCGCAGTTCCTGTCGCTACAGGTTTTTCATGGTCAGAAAACTTGGTTTTTGATAATCGCGGCAATTTATTTGTGTCAGACGTAACAAGAGGCGAAATATGGAAAATTACATTAGATGAACAAAGACGATACCATCAGTCACTTCACATTTCAAACTTTACTCGTTTACTGGGACTAGCAGTAGAACAAGACGGCAGCATTGTGTACTCGACAGGAGTGTTAGATGGCATACATGTCGTCATTAGGTTCACTGCTGACAGACCACAAACCTATCAAGTTATCGCGACAATTCCAAAGACTGGTAACGGTGTTGCACTACATTTTAAAACCAGAAAATTGTACATAACAACAGAAGGCAATTTCTTGCCACACGCTGGTGAAGTGTATTGTGTGGATCTAAACAACAATTACCAAGTAACAACTGCGATGACGAAATTATTTGCTGCTGACGGTGCATATATTGATCAAACAACAGGTATGCTCTACGTCAGTCAAGTACTCGGCAGCACCGTTCTCGTTTATGATATCGCGAACGAGAAACAAGTACGTTCGTTTCATGCAGATGGTATTACCATGTTGGACGACTACACATTGTCTGCGAATGGATCTACTATTACTGGTGCTGATTTCTGGACGGGAAACATTGCCACCATCAGTACAGTAGATGGAAAAGGATTCAAACTTGTTGGTAGTGGATTCAAGTACCCTACATCTGCTCGTTTTGGCGGAAAAGGTTTCAACGAAACTTCATTGTTCATCACAGAAGGCGGATCCATTTTCAAGAGTACAACAGATCGTTGCGTGTATGAAATACTCGACGTAAGGCAATAAAAATTAATTTATAGCGTAATTAATCGCTTATCTCCAATGACACCAGAACAAATTGGACATTTTGCGACGCTCTTTGAGCAGAATTCACATGTGATGAAATGAGTAATCGGGAAAAAGGCTACTCTTCTTTGAGCTTTTTCGCACAAGACGCATGTTAATAGCTCACTTGGAGATTTTTCTTTTGAAACTGGTTGCGTTGGACTCTTGTATACTGGTTTTGAGTTGATTTGCACGACAGTTCCCTCTGAGAACTTCGAAGATATGGTGGGTACAAATGCTCTTAATGTAAGAATGGGTAAAGCAGTCTTACGAGAATTCTTTTTCAGAGTATGTAATTGCAGCTTGCGTTTCGGGAAGTCGTAACTTGGTTCCATTCTTCGTAAAAAAGATAACTCCTTCTTCAAATCCAATACCAAACGTATCTCCAATTGTAACAGTCGCTAGTGGAGCTTTCACTTTTGTTGGCGATTTCCCTTGGAACATGTGTCCATCGTCGGCGTGATATCCAATGGAGCTTTCAAACCAACCAACCTAAAGTCATTATAACAAAATTCCATACCATGCCCTTTCCTTGGAAATTAGTGGCTGGACCAAAGCCAATCGCGACTACGGGAGTATTAGTGTTTGAATTTACAATCTTGACTTCAACGTATGTGTAGTGCTTGTTGGGAGTTGTACTATGAAACTGGAATAGAGCTCTATCATTCCCATTAGCTGGAGTTTTCGTTTGTACTCCAATAACAATATCGTTTCCAATAGTCAGGTCCCATCCGTAATTTGCTGTCACTGTTACTTGATCTTTACTCATGCTGGTAACTTTGTTGAACTGAGCTGTACTCTGCTTCTCAGGTGCTCAACTGATTCTAGTATAAGATACAGTTACAATCTCGACAACATCGCCAAAAGTAATAATTTATTTAAACAGTAACGGTACATACTGGTAACATGCTCGCTGTTGAGTTGAGACGAACAGTAACCATTTCTGCTTTTTCAGTAGGTCTCATATAGTTGGTGAAAAATGTTAACAAGATGGTAGTTCCTCCAGTGAGACTTTGTTGATGATTAGAATAGTAATTGCAATGAATCTTGTAATCTCCAGGGAATGCATGTTTCAACATGTATTCTTCTGGTCCAAATCCTTGTCGGAAATCTCTTGAAACAAGACCTCCAATTTGAGTGTTACGATTTCCTAATAATGTCAATATCAAAATGAGAACAAACCATAGTATGCTTGTACTCCAAATGGACATCCTTCATAAACATGCAAATCTACATCGGTGTCGTCAGTGGACCAGCTACGGCATGTTTAGTAAAACAAAAAGCCACTTACGCCATAGAAATTCTCAAATCCAAGTCCATATGGTGTCTAAATCCTTCATCGCATATTGGTAATTTCGAATCTTTTGCAAGTACGTGATTCAACTCGATAGCAGCAGTAAGTTCCACTTCATCGTAACGATAATCCCATTCCTTGTAAATGACTTGATTCAACAAGTCAGCAGCCTCATCAAGTTTACCCAATTTTTCTTTGATGAGCGCCAAATCGCGATGGGATTGTGGTTGATCTGGTCTCATCTCTAACACTTTTTCAAATAACATTTCTGCCAATTCCCAACGTTTTTCTTGATCAAGTTTGTACGCTACGATGCGTAACAATTGTTCACTTTCCAACTCGAGTTCCAAAATGTTTGTCAAAATGTTGAGTCCTTGTTCTTGGTTTTGTAAATCGGATAACCAGTAGTCTGCGACATCTAAAAAGAACGCTGGTGATGCTTGATTCTCTTTTCTCAACTCTAAATAGGTTTCGTATGGTGTTTTTGAGCTCTTGATTGTTGTCATGTAGGTAGAGTCACTGTTCCACTTTTGAACCTTGATGGCAGCAGTAGTGTTGGAAACGACTGGAGCTTCTTCTTCACACTTTTCGTTCACATCTTCAGATCGTGATCTGAGTGATTGACGCATATTAACTTGCTCGAGCAAAGAAGCACTATCGCTTTGGATAGATAATTCATCTACCATAACGTTTCTGCAGCGACTCATCTGTTCAGGCATTGCAAACATGTCATCCACTATTTCTGTAGGTGCTACAGATCGTCTTGGCGCTGGTGGTCCACTTATACTTGAAGCTGGTGGAGGTGGTGGTCCACCTGTAGATGGTGCACATGGTGGAGGTGGAGCACCGCTCATATCTAAAGTTGGTGGTGGTGGTGGAGGTGGCATTTGTTCATATTCTCGTTCATGTCTTTCTCTTTCTTGCTGCATGCGCTCCTCCTGCTCTTCCATTTCTTTTCGACGTAGTTCTTCTCGTTCTTTTTCTCTTCTCTTTCCTTCCTCTTGTTGACGGATCATTTCCTCAATTGCAGATTTGAAATCTCTCTTGTGCCAATCTTTGCGACTTTCCCACATGCTCAACACTCTTTTGATCTTTTCTTTTTGTTTTTGTTCAACGCTTGCTTTCTCACTTTGCTTTTGTTGCACGTATGCCTTGTATACACTTTCCAACGATTCTGGTGGAGTGATATCATGCTTCAAGTATTGCTCCAACTCTTCCAATACAATCAATGAAGTGTTTGCAGTGACAATCTTCCACTCCATTGCCAAATCGTGCAACTCTTTATCGAACAAGTGTGGGAATGCACTCAAACTTGCCAACTTTTGTTTGGCCCACAAGTTTGGAATAATCTTGTCTTTGGCGTTGTCGATAGTTGCTGCTGGTCCTACTTGAATTTCACGAGTTTCCAAAATATCACGACCATACTTGAACGATACAACAATTTCTCCTCCATCGCCCTTGATCTTTCCGAACAAATGTAAGAATCCACCTGCTTCCAATGTAACTGGTTCATTTGGATAAACTTCTTCGAACTGTTCTGCTTCATAATCTGCAACGAGGAAGAATAGTACTGGAGTTCCAACCTTGGATGCGATTTGAGTATTCGACATGGTTGTAGCGTTCAAGTAGGCGCCACCACTCTTAGTTGCCATGTGCGACAATAAATGACTGTTTGATGTTTGCGTGGTGGTAATAATGTACATTGGTACTGAGTACACTGTCTCAGGATTGACTTCTTCTCCAAGAGTGTGAATTCCATCGGTGATGAGGACACAAAAATCGACATTCTCATCCAACGCTTGTTCGACAGTATCCAAATTAGTTGCTCCATCAAACACTACTTTTTCGAATTGTTTCAAAAAGTCGGCAACGTTCTCGCATACGACGCTTGGTCTTGGATCTACGCTAAATACAGTCAATGTAATAGCCTTAGGATTCAGTTTTTTCAACACTTCTTTCAATAGTGTTGTATCTTTGGCGTGTTGTTCGCGACGACTATATGAAGCGTCATACAAAATTTGTACATTGTTTGGTTGTTCGACGCTCTTCTCTTTTGGTTGTTCAACTTTGACGCGAGCACAGAAATAGTTACCCTCTACTGTGACTTGATTATCTTTCAATGTGTTGGCACTAGAAATGACAAGACCTTCTACGGCAGTATCTTTGAGGTCGACTTTGGTGCTGGCGTTTACACGTTCTACACCTTTGACGAGTTGAACAGTTACTTTTTCAGAGTTTTTCCATTCAATATTTGCAGTTACGCTAACTGACTCTGATGGCGTTCCAAATGGCAAGTGGATAATTGATTCTTTGTCAAGCGTTCCAACTGGTAAATTGTACACGATTTTAATAGTACGGGTAGCGTTTGGATGGAGTGGGTATACAGAGGTTTTGAACGAGTTACTCTTCGCTGCCATCTCAACAACTGATGCTCCCTTTCCACTGCGAACTGCATCTTCGAATACAACTTTTGCTTTTTCTTTTTCGATTGGGACTGCATCTACCATTGTTCCGTTTACATCCAAGGCATAACCAACAACAGTTGCATCATCAGGTAGTGGGAAAACGAGTTCTCCCTGAAGCGTGCGACTGTTGTGATTTACAAATGTTAACACAGATGTAACCAACGCGAGTGGAGTTGCGATTTGTACAGTACATTTGTGACTCTGTAACTCGAGTGGTGTAGTTACTTTGTCAGAGAATGTAATTTGGGGTAGGTGTTTGCCTCCAAACGACTTGGCGTCTGTGGAACCTGTTTGCTTTTGACCCATTGTTCTGTTTTTTACCTAAAGATTGTTCTGTCAGATGAACTCACTTTGATTTAAAAATGCAACATTACAAAAAAAAGGACTTTGGTGAGCTATTGCTAGTTACTTTATAATACTTGAATTATTTAAAGTTCAGGCTTGAAACAAAGAGTTTTTAAATTGTTTGCGATACCAGGATAAAGCCTCTAAGAGAGCTTATGGGTGACTCTTAAAGTTGACTAGCCATTTGAAGTTTCAAAGACCAAAACCCTCCAACTGCTCTCTAAGAATTAACAACAAACAAGTTCACCATTTATTGTCTGCACTTCCCTCGCAGTTCAAAAGGTCAAAGACCTTTGCGGATCTGAGTCCATATTCCTGGGTCTCAGTCCGTTAAGTAAACAAAAGAATTTATTCCAACGCAAGTTAAATTGCAGCAAAAAAACAACTTTGAATTTATGAATAACTAATATTTATGTTACACTTATCTTCTAACAACTTCGTTGTCGATTACTAGACCCCAGTTTGCTCCTGGTGTGCAAACCCATGTGATGGATTTACCTTCTAGTGCCATCTTGGCATACTTGGTCTTCTTTTCCTTGTTTTGTTCGATATATACAATGTCATCGATTCTAGCGAATCTGCAACCAGCATTACCGACACTAATTGGATAGGTAACGCCTCCAACTTCAATGCTATCGCATGAGTAGTTATGTACAGCAGCGTGAACACGTAGTAGATCGTCATCGCTTAGTGAACCACCACGAACAATTGAGAACCCAGTAGTACCTACTTGATCTTCGTCGGCAAAATTCTTTTCTGCGTGTTCTGTTGCTTCACGGTAGCAAAGTCCCATGAATACATCAGAGATTGACTTGAAGTTATCTAGAACGAATCTTTGACCAAGTGTCTCATCGGCAAGTGTTTGGTAGAATTCGTTTGCCTTCTCTCTTGCTAGACATTGTACACTGTAGACCTTGCAGCCAATCTCATCACGTAACTTGACCAACTCTTGTTTCCAGTCAATGTTACAGTACTCTGTTGGTCCGTGAGGAATATCATCGCCGATCATGACAACACAACGAGTAACAAGCATATCATTCATGCTGTGATGTGACCAGTTCAACTTTTGCGCTTCAAGTAGTGCCATTTCGTAACATTCTTGGGTATCCCAACCATTGGCGCTCACCAAAGAAGAGATAAAGTTTGTGATGGTGGTTGGATCGTTGCTGAAGTCCAACTTTTGCATGCAGTATGAATCGCGAGCAGAGTGATAGTCACCGTGTGCAATCATGGCAATCTTGATGGCAGGAATGTCTTTCAACAGTTGTGCAGTGAGCTCTTGTAGTTTTTGTTTGAGTTCTGTTACGCACTTGTACATTGAGTGAGTCAAATCGAACACAAAACACAGCTCAATCGAGTGTGAAGCGTGATGAGTATTGATTGGGTTTATGACACCCTTGTGGTAGATACAACCGTTCAAAAGTTGTGTGAGTGACATAGGACGAGCATTTCTTGGGAATGGTATCTCGGTGATACCACGTGAAGCTATTGCCCAATTGTTTGGCTCAACACAACCTTTTACACCAGACATGACAACTGATGGAGTTGTTTGTACAGCCGATGCGACGGCAACTGGTGATGGTGAACTGCGTGCGACGGCAAGAGCAGGTCTTGTTGTTACACTTTGTTTCTTGGCTGGTGATTTCTTCTTTGGTGCGGAGGTACTTTTTAATGTTGGTCTTGGTACCTTTGTAGTGGCGCGAGTAGCACGAGTTGAACGCATAGTTATTGTGCGAATTTTTGGTGCAGTTGTTGGTAGTTTATCTGCGTTGATTGAGACTTCGTAGTGTTCTGACAAGAACGTTGGTAGTCTGCGTGTTGTGCGTACTGGTTGTACTCTTGCGTTCATGTTGCTGTGTTGTTTGTGATTTGTTGTTGTCCAAATGTCACATAACACTTTTTAAAGAATTAGTTCTTCTGTTTGCGTGACTTGTGGAATTGTAATCTAGAATAATGGTTGACTTGGGATTTCAAATTGATTGGGATGCAAAACTTTGTGGTGAATCCATCTTCAGCACCAGCGAAGTACTACACGCAAAATACAGACCAAATTACACAACCTCTATCGCAAAACGAGCTTATTGGCTCTCTATCTCGTGTAAACGACTCATACGCAGCCCATTACAGAGAACTGCTCGCTAATAAACCATCAAAAGCTATCGCTACACGTAACGACAGCAAAAACTCACTATGGTCGCCTATCAACATCATTCGATTCTGTTTGAACTTGATATTGCGACTAACAAGATGGAGACAATAACAAAACAATATTTGAAGAAACATCTGCACGATTTACAAAATTTGTCAGGAATTCTTCTACCGAACGCGATTTATACCGCTGCAGTACTAGTATGTACAGGGCGTGATGGACGAGATCCGGCTGGTGCACGTGAAGCTTCATCACTACCGTGAGATGGGAATGCGCCACTTGGTCTAGTACCAGTTGGACGAGGTGGTCTACTAGCGTCAGAAAGCATCTCTGCAGAGGGACGAGTACCAACAGGATGAGATGGAATAGCACCAGTTGGACGAACACCAAATGGTCGAGTTCCTTCAGGTCTGTTTGGGTGAGCAGTTGTATCGGCGTTAATTGCCTCTACCAATCTTGGTCTTACGACAGCAGTACCAGATGGTCTTGGTTGGCGAGTAGGTCTATCACTACCAGATGGTAATGGTCTACCAGAAGCTTGTCCTGATGGTATTGGACCATGAGTTTCACTTGGTCTTGTACCAGTTGGGCGAGGACCAGCTGAACCAACAGGAGGTCTTGATTGCATTGAGGGGTTGTGAGTTACGGCTTGGATGTCCCTCTCTTTCATCTGTTGTACGAGTTGTTGTAGCGAGTTTCGTTGTTCACAGTGGGTGAGAGCAGCGAAGAAGAGTGCAGCAATGAGACCAGCGAACAACAGACGATGCATGGTTTTGTGATTTGTATGAGAAAATATTTTCGCTTCAGCTTGTGTTTTAAACCTAGCGAAACTGGAATCAAGTGCGTGTTTTTTGCGGGTTTAAAAATTAACGATCGGCGGGTGTTGGTCTCGTGCCATTATGTCATATGCAAGTAGATTTTAATCACAAATTAGAACGTGCTCTTTTCACTGCCAAGTTGCCAGCTTGTGGAAAAACTCGCCAAGTCAACTAGAGTTTTGTTCATGAAAGATATGGCACAAGCAAATAAATCTAAAGTCTGCCCAACAACGAATGCACGTTCTCTACTAACTCTTGTAAGTGTCGAAAACATTGACAAGCGACAGCCATGATTGAGAACATGTATGAGCCTCAAGACGAAGCGTATGATGATGATTTATTTTCCTACGACTGCGATTATGTCATTAAAATGATTCTCGTTGGAGATCTTGGTGTCGGTAAATCTAGTATGCTACTACGTTACGCTGTAAGTCTCATTCATGCATCTAAGAAAATAGGATGCCTCATTTTCAACTAGTACAATAGGTATAGATTTTAAAATTCGTACTGTAGAATATGAAGATAAAAGATATAACCTTCAAATGGTATACGTTTTGCAAATAGATCTAATGCAGTAGTGGGACACTGCTGGCCAAGAGCGCTTTCGAACAATCACTCAAAGTTATTACAAAGGCGCAGCAGCAGTAATGTTAGTGTATGACATAACCAATCGAAAATCGTTTGAGAATTTGGATGTTTGGTTGAAAGATATTCGTGAATATGGCGAGCTCGGCACGCCAATCATTCTAGTAGGTGCTAAAACTGATTTGGAAGAAGAAAGGTCTGTTTCAAAAGAAGAGGGACGTAAATATGCAGAAGACCGCAATCTTATTTTTTGCACAGAAACATCGGCGAAATATAACAGTAATGTAGACGAAGCTTTTATGTTGGTCATAAAAGGATTCATGGGAGCAATAGATGAGAACCATACGATAAGAGGCCACTCACATTCACAAGTCGCGACTCCAAATAGCAAAAAGAGATGCGGTGTCTGTTAAATGTAGTTGTGCAGAATTTTACCAATTTGTAGATTGCACATAGGCAGTTATGGAAAACAAAAGAAACAAATTCCAGTAATAAATATTTAATATAAGAAGCGGCCGTAGAGAATTTAACAACATCCAGTCTTTGTTTCTTTTGGTGGCTCCTTAAAGTCAGTAATTTCTCCTGGAATGAATGGGTCCTCGTCTTCCTTGCCGAGTGCGTTCTTAGCGATAACTTGGAAGGCCTGTTCAACGTTGATGGCGTCTTTGGCAGATGTTTCGAAATATGGAATGTTACCCTTGGCTTGGCACCATGCCAAAGCGCGTTTTGCTGGAACAGTTCGTTGTGCTTCCAAATCGATTTTGTTACCAATAACTACGAATGGGAAGTTATCTGGATCTGGAGGACCTGCTTGGATTAAAAATTCATCGCGCCAAGCGTTCATGTTTTCAAAAGTTTTGGCAACAGTACAGTCATACACTAGTACACATGAATCAGCTCCACGATAAAACGCAACTCCTAATGATTGGAAACGTTCTTGACCTAAAAATGTTATTAAGAATATTTTCTTTTTCGCGTACCTGCAGTATCCCAAATTTGCATGGTTACGAGACGGTCATCTACCATAACTTCCTTTGTCAAAAAATCAGCACCAATGGTCGCTTTGTATTGGTTACTAAACTTTTTGTTCACATATTGGTTCATCAACGATGTCTTGCCTGTAAAAGCGGTTAGAATAATTCACAAATGTTACGCACCAACACCAGAATCACCAAGAATGATTACTTTAAGTAAAACCTTTTTTCTACCGGAGCTCATGACAGGGACGTTCGGTTAGTTTTTCAATAAATTGAGGTTTTACAGGTTGACTGCCTTTTAAACTCTGGTTGAGTAGTGTTACAAAGCACAGACCTTCCAACTTAGAAAAAGCGAGAACTATTGGGTTTGAATACGTCACTCACCACGTCATTGTAATGTTAGCGCGAGAATTGTTGCCAGCAAGGTTTTTAGTGATAGTTGGTAACCTGATAGTGGTTATACTCGTACTTTGCACCAGCGTAGGAGAATGTTAAAATACTAAGCAAATAGAAAGACAATTTAGCGAACACTATCAAGTATGATAACAGATTTAACGAAACTCGATATGATGAAGAGTATTTTTCTCTTACTAGTTCGGCCACAAATGAGTAACAAAATGTTTTTTTTACTAACTATCAGAGTTTTAGCTGTCTCTTCAATAACAGTAATTGGAATAGCTACTCAGCTATTTTGTATTGTAGGAGGCTTCACAATGTTCAATCAGAATGTTACTCTGACAGAACTATTTTTCAACTTCGTTGCTGGGACGATGACGAGCTCTTTCCTCATTTTCAGGTGGCATTATCAATCGCTGTGGATTATAGGTTGTCTATTCAAGTAAGATTTATACAAGCCGACTCTAATATCGCAGCTTGGCACCAGTTATTTACTGCGTAGCAATACTTTTGCAAGTTTTTTGCCTACGACAACGCGAATACTAGTCGATTACGTAAGCATTGTAAATTGCTTCTGTGTTGACCGACAAACATGAACAAAATTGTCGTACTTATCCCAGGCAATCCATTTCGCTTCGGTTTCGCTGATGAGAAAATTCCTCGCACGTTCAATCCAGAGAGTAGTTCCATTGAAGAACAATTTGAACGCGTAGAACAAGACCTAGGACCTCTTCGCGACAAAACTATTTTATTCGTTTTTAATTCGTGTTATAATTGTCGAGAATACGAAACTCAACTATTTGAAAGATTTGAAATAGCTTCTTTTGCATCATTCGGGCTACAATATGCTAGTGTACTTCCAACAGGAAGATTATCCGGAACGTTAGTCGATATTGCACACGATTATACTTCTGTATACTCAGTATATACAGGATATCCTTCGATGAACTATGGATACCCTTCTATTTCAAATTTATTCAAACACGATGAAGGACAATACATCAAAAAGTGGGATGGGGATGCTACTTACACAAAAGAAGATATAGAAATCATTAGAGACAAATGTGGATACGTTGCTCTTGATTACGAAGAACAAGTTAATAAATCAAAACTAGGACAATGCGATGCTCAGGTTACTCTGACACGAGGAACAATAACAGTTGCGAAAGAGCGATTCTATTTCACAGAGGCATTTTTCGAAGGTGAACAGTCAATACCAGCCCGCATACATTATACTATTACTCAACAAACAGATGTTGAACTAAGGCCATTGATGACAGAGAATGTCATACTTGTTGGTGAGTTGTCCATGATCCCACAGTTCGCGGAACGACTAAAAGCTGAGTTAACGAAACTAGATTCAGAGTACAAAGTAATTGCTGAACCATGGAGAAATCATTCTGCATGGGTTGGAGCAACAATTATTGCAAAATCAGAAGAGTTTGTTAACTTTTCAAAAACCATGGAAGAGTACGAAGAGAGCGGACCCAGTAACAGAGTAAATTATGCGATACCAAATATCGCCCCAGTAGAGATCATGTCGTTAGAAGATGACACTTTAACACTTACAAACTCGTTTCAAGATGTGAGCATCAAATACCATAAACCTTGAAGGGATAATTGTACTAGGCAATACAATTTTATAAAAACAATTTAAATTCTCCTTCTTCAATTTCAAGTTCATTCTTAGGATCTACGTTTTTATCAAGTCCATGTCTCGCTACAAATTCAGGATACTTTTCTACAATTCTAATAACAGCATCTCGTATCGCATCAAAATGTTTAAAGTTTGAATCGACAACACCAGCATTGTAGTCACCACCTGTAACAGGTACTCCCAAAAAGAAACAATAAGGAGTCTTTTTTCTGTATACATCAGTTTCATCTTGATTTGCTATCAAATCAGGGCAGGCTTCGTATATGTCGCAACTAAAATCAGAAAATATTTCTGTTAGGAACTTGCGTAGTTTTCCATTAAAACATTTTTCTACTACGAAGAGTTTTTCTGTTACTACCCCTGTTACATCGATAACTACAACAACGTCACGGTCTGTAAGTTCATTTCGTAGCATTCGTGCTCCCTCCATATCTGTTTCTTCACCGTATGTTATTTCTATTCGTACATAGTCTTTGTTTAATCGACCAGAAAAGTAGGCATTTAGTAGACAATGAACTCCTGCGAAATTATCTAAATGACCACGCATACCACCGTTGTTGTCAATGTGGTGTAGTTCTACACGTTTAAAGTTGGTGTCACCGTGTGCTGAAAATACGAGAACCATGTTACTGCGTTTCTGAGGTTGAAATGTTTGGTTTCTTGAGCTCAGTGGTGTAACTTACATCAATAATTCATTTTATTAGAACAGCGAGTTTGGCGTTGTTTTTGAGCACCATCCTTGATGTTCATTTTCATATTCGCTCACAATTCGTAGAGATTCTTGAGTACCAATTCTCTTTAGTGCCAAAAGAGCGTTAGAGTTGACATATCTATTTGGATCAATATGTAAAGCGTCTTGTAACTCTTGGATCGCTGGTTCTGCGCCTTTTCCTATTCTAGCTAGTGACAAAGCAGCTGTAAATCGAACATGAGCTGGTCCTTTGTTTGCTTTTCCACCACCAACGCTAATATTGCGATCAGCAAGGTGTTTCATCAAGAACTTGACTGCCAACTTTGTATTTTCATTATTAGAGTTGTTACAGATAGTGCCAAGCGCTTCACAAACGTACTGAGTAACTCCCAACTTGTTCAACCCATTCGCAGCATTAATAAGCGCAGGAATAGCCTCTTTTGCACTTTCTTTATCAGCCATCTCACACAAAGCAAAAGCGATACTTGTTGCAAGAGTTGCACCACACCTATCTTTCAAATATTTGATCAAATCTTCTGGTTTCGCATATGCAGCCAATGCATACGTTGCTTCGTCTCTCATTTTCTCATTATCGCCTTTGATCATGGAAATAAGTGGTTTGAGTTGACCAGATTGTGCAAATTGGTACGCTATTCCCATTCTTGTTCTATCATTTGCATTGTACGTCTCAGCCATTTCGTTTTCTCCAATAGTATTCTTTTTTCCAAGCATCCACTTCCAAACATGTTTGACAACTGGTTGATTTGGTCCTGCTTCTACTGCATTCCAATTATCAGTCTTTGTGTCGTGATTCCAAGTTGGTTCGGTAGGTTCGTCCAAACGTGAAAATTGGAACTTGAACATGAATCTTATTTGATCATTTGTTGTGTTGGCTGTTCCCTTGTGTATCAAGTCGTAGTGAATTATAACTACAGAACCTGCTGGACAAGTCACGTAGACATCATCTTTGTGATTCTTTCCTGTTACTAGTGCTGTATCTTTGTCGTAACGAGGGTCGCGTACATCGAATTGTGAGTTTGGTTTTATCGCTGTTGGACCCATTTTCTGTGTTACAGCCTGTGGGTAGTACATGGCCATCACATATCGAACTTGGTGGTGACGATATTGCTTTCCGTATCCGAAATAACTATCCTTGTGCCATTGTTGTTCTTTAGTACCTGGTTTGGTCATATGTGGATGTCTGTGCGCTTGCATGGTGTAGTTATTTCCAAGTAAACTTTTTAATGCTCCACTAACGACTGGGTCTTCATATATTTGCAATAGTTCTGGTACTGCAGGGTAAATGTTATTACCAGGATTGCCATCTTTTTCGAATACAGTTTTTGTCTTGTTGTATATTTGTTTGTGGATACTCGAGTCGATTTGTGGCGTTATTTGCAGGTAACCATTGACAAGAAACTGTTGGACCTGTTCGTCTGTTAAAAGTACGTGTTCGTTGCTCATGTTTGAGTTATTTGTGGGTTCAACCAGTTGCCTGTTGCAGTTTTAAGATTGAAACTTCTACAGTTGAGCAGTGGCGAAAACATCAAAGTTACAAGGATAAATAATTTTACATCTTGTTGCAAACAAGCTATCTTGTACAGCTTATGTACTATGTCTTGAACCATGGAAGCCATCACCAATAAATAAGGGTGTGCTGTCGTTTGGTGATGCAATTCTCACAAGTAGTGGTGATTGTTCTTTATCTTTGGACTTTCTTGGGTTTAACATGGCAAACAGCAGTATAGTCATTGGTATAATATCCAAAATAATTAAATAAAAGAATCTAAAGTATACACTATCGCGTTAGTTGTTGAAAAAGCAACATACCCTGAAACATGAGAAAACAAAGGACCAGTATCTTCGTTACTATGGCGTATGATCTCATGCACTAGCTGTATACCATCAATAATAATCTTTGCTAACAGTACAAACAAGAACAACAACGTGATCATTACAATCTAGAATGTTAGTGATCTGAATGATATTACTTTGTAGATAACACTCTTTGCTCCTCCCTTGTGTTTAGCTATCATGATATTACTTGAAACAAACGCAGAAGTGATTCTTCTAAGCTTGATTGCGTAGAAAATAAATACACCCGCAACGGCGACTCGTACAGTTAATAGAATCGAAAAGTCTACTTCATCTATCATGTTAGTCACAATTAGAACTTGACATACTCCAAATGTAAATATATTTTAGTTCAGTGATCCATTCCTTGTGCACAGAAATTAGTATAAACGATGATAGTACTGATAACGACGAAAGCAGAACTAGTACGATAATGTAAAAGATTTTGAGTCCTAGAATCGCTCTTTCATCAGCAACGCTTAGTTCAGATGTAATTTTGTGAATGACGAGCGAATTGTCTCCTACTTTTTTATACTCTGATTCTCCTTCGCGCAATCTATCACGTTCTGTCGAATAGTGTGCTAAATGATAGTATGTTTCTGCCCAACTAAGCACTACTGTCATGTATAAAATAGCGTATGGGTTTGCGGGTGCATCACTCAACACGAGTGTAAAGTATTCCAGTTGTGTGAATGATGGGACCATTTTCTCTATGAAATCTAACAGAAAATATAATAGTCTTCCTTTTAACGTTAATTAATTTTGTGTTGCGTACCCAGTGATATAAGTCCCAAAAAGAAGAATAGTAAAATTTGATACTGCTGTTTGACCATAACTCGATTAATAAATGACTCATGACCCGTGCAAAAGTCTGAACTATCCGGCAACTCGTCTTCAGTTTGGTTTCTTTCAAACCAAAACACAGAAAATAATCGATATATACTCCCTATTAATAATCCAAAGAACGACACCATCAGGATCACGCTAAATATCATGTATGGAATTCGATACGCGTCATTGTCCATGTCTTCGATGAGACTCTGCAAGCGCAACGAATACATGTGCTGTCACTAGTATTTTTTTACAAGGTGCGAAGATGCAAATTAAAGTCGTGAAGGGGTATCGGTTTGTAGTGCCGGAGCCACTTCAGTTTGATGAACCATGTCGTACAATTTGGAAAAACACAAACTTGGTGCTGTCATTGAACAAATCGTTTCAAATTCCACAAGTAGTCGTCGTACGAAACCAAACAAATTAAAACTCACAGAAAGAAACACCTGATGGAACGTGGGATTATTAGAGTAAATGGAGAGCGTGTGAATGATGACTACGTGCTCGATGGATCAGAAAGAATACAACTTGATGGTGTTATTCACTTGGAAAGACCAGTACCATGCCCAAACATGATTGAATTTATCCATGAAGACGAGAACTATCTGGTGGTGAACAAACCCAGTTGTATTCCAGTCGCACCAGGAGAGCCATTCTTCAAGAACTCTTTGATTCATATTTTAGAAGATGACTATTATAAGACAGATTTGAAACGTAAGTGTTAGAATCTACGATTGACTTTTTAGCATGTCACAGACTTGATAAAGGCACCACTGGAGTTTGCATTTTTGCAAAAACTCGCAATGCAGCCGCTCATTTCGCCACAATGCTAAAATCTCATCGACTACGCAAATACTACATCACAAGAGTACATGGAGAATTTAAATCAGATACAAAAATCGTTGTCATAGACAAACCAGTTCTAGGGAACGATAGAAGACATACAGTAGAAGCAAAGACCTTCGTTTCTCTACTATTCTTTGAATCAGAAACAAATACATCGTTACTAGTTTGTGCTCCTGTAACAGGAAGATACCATCAAATTAGACAACATTTATGGGACTATGGTTATCCAATTGTTCACGATCATGAAATTAAGAAAACACAATCAGTTACAGAAGCACGAAACTATCCATGGGAATGGGATACAAAAGAGCTAGCTCGATGTAACAATAACGTACAACAGTACATTGATGAAAGATTCGAAAGACAACAGAAAGAGTTTTTCGAGAGTAGACAATTTGAAATGATTCAATTGCATGCGTTTAGATACGAACATGTCGAAGATGAGACAATCTTATGGAGATATGAAACAAAGAATCTACCATCATGGGCACACGACGTTGATCGAGAACAATTGAACGATATTGTGTGTGAAATTGCAAAATTGTCAAACATACAACAGGTCGAAGAAGTCGATGACGTTACAAGAGAAGTTAGTGCACTAGATAAATACTATTGCATGAGTAAAGAATGCACGAAACATGCAAAAGAAATTAAAACAGCAGAGCTGCTGTATCAAAAGTGGAATAGACCTCTTCGTAGCGAAGAGTGTACTTATCATTGCACAAAACACGGACAACAAGTAACATCAAACTGTATAATATGTAATCAAGATATCCTATGGAAAAAATGTAACTATTGTCAGAAATGTAAGAATGACCTCGATGCACTAACCACATAGCTGTTTATTCTCACTGTTTAATTTGTCAAAAGTTGTTCGATACTAGTAATCCAAGACGTAATGTATGCGTAACGAAAAATGGTAATCACGGTAATGTCGAACAATGGGCTGACTAACTTGATGACGCCTCTTTTTCAAACATTGACTTGTTGTATAGGACTACGCTGTCATTAGTGTCATTTATTTTTGGTGTCTCATGTTCGACCGTGATCCTTACGAGCGGAACAGTTATTGCGTAGTACGCATGTTTCATTCGGCGATAGGCCACAAAATCGCATAACCAAACTATTGCTGAATTTAAACATGCACAAAACAGCAAAAAGAAGAATCCCCACAGAATCCATAAAACTATCGTAACAATGGTGAAGATCCGATCCCGTGCTAGGAAGATTGTTAATCCTAAAGCGACTAATGTAAAAACTATAAAAAGTAGGCAACCAATGATTCCTATTATAATGTTTCGAGATGCTTCACGTCTTTCGTATCTACTATCGAGTTGAAATTTTAATTTTGTTTCTGCTGAGTTTGTGTACTCATCATTCCCTATTAAATCAGGGTTTGTATCGTGTGATGCGTTGATGGGCATAAGTTTGTTTAGCGCGAACGCTTTTTTAAACCTCGCAAAGCCCTAATAGGAGAGGTTCATAATTATCAACACCACGTAAAGACATCATCTATACCAAATCTGTTCCCAGAGCGATCTATGATAACGGTTGTAAATCTCGTCGCACTACGGTTCACCTTTATCGATATTGCAGCCGTATAATAGCGCAGTAAAGCTAAAAGAAAAGAATACACATACATGACAAAGCCAGAAACATCATTCAAGTTTGGAACAACAGACGATAGCATGGAAGAGGAAGATTATGCAGGTGATTTAATAGAAGAGGAGATTTCCAATGAACAATCCGAAATGATAATGCGTCGTTATTCTGTACAAGCTAGTCGCCGCTCTACAGTAGTGGGGATAGATTTATCTGAACTGAACAAGTAAATCTCATGTACGCAAACGTTTTCTAGCACTATACCCTCTCCACACACGTTGAAGAGTAGTAGCACTGGAATGTTCCGTAAAGCATTGTAGTAATTCTTTAGATGAAATTCGTTTCGTGTGGTCTTCCTGTAAACTATTTTGCAGGGCTTTCTTAATCCATGGCGAATAGTGAATTTCATGCCAAATACTATCCAAAAAGTGTCCTGTCTCATTTACCGCATTCGCATTCTTATATTGTTTCAACAATAGTTTCATGTCACGTTCTTTATGCGTAACCATTTCTACTGCTGTACAACCAATACTCCAAATGTCTACTTTTCTTTCATACATGTTAGACACAAATTCTGGAGATAAGTACAACGCAGAACCACCAGTAACAGCAGTCTTGTCGTATACCGAACTTGAAAAACCAAAATCACCAATTTTGACAACTTGGTTATGCATTAGCAAGTTCTTTGGTTTGATGTCACGATGAAGATGATCATTTTCATGAATATAATCGATACCTGTAAGAATTTGTAACATGACTTTGACAAATAAACGTTCTGGCATCTTTTTCTTTCTATACTTTTTCATCAAATTACTCAAATCTCCTTGGTTGCAGTATTCCAGTACCAAGTACCTCTTTTCATCACCATCCGCGTCTAGGAACGAAAACGAATCAATATAACCAACAATATTCTTGTGTTGGAGTCGTTTCAAAACACCAACTTCTTGATTAAACTCTTCCGATGTGATAAAACTCTTCAAAATGACATCTTCTTGACCAATTTTTGCTAAAATACATGTTGATTGAGCACCAGCACCAATTCTCTTGATTCTCTTGTACTTTTCAAATTTGACTTTTCCTTCTGCAGTTGGATAGACGAGTGGTTCGACCTTGGACGCTGGTGCAACATCATATACAATACCATCTGAAATGGGACCAGATTCAGTTTCTGTGGGAACATAGGCACCCATAGTTGGAGCACTTTCTGTTTGTCGAGTGGGTTCTCTGGTAGTTACTTTTTTCCACAAATTGGAAACTCCTGAGAATAATCCACCAAGAGAGAAACCAAAACCTCTTTTTGCTTTGTATCGAGGAGCATATTCATACAGATTGGATGAATCTCTTAACTGCATTTCCATGTCGAGTGACAAACTTAAATTTTCACTCATGATTTGTCTGACCCGTTCAATCTCCTCTTCTTCTTTTTGCTTTACGTTCGGAGCACTTTGGGAGGTTACTGATTCGCGTTGTAGTGTTTTTCCAATTTTCTTGGCGGTGATAGGTCTAGCCTTCTTGAGACTAGGGAAGACGGATAGTTTTTCACTCTCTGATCGTGATACAGTAGGCTTTGGAGGTGCTTTGACAACTTGTGCACTTTCTTTTCTGCCTAACAAAAGGATTGGCGCTTTGTCCTTAATCTTTTTTCTCTTTCTTTCCTGCTTCTCTGCCTTGAGATCACCACTCGGTGGAGCTTGTGGTGGAAGACCTCCTTTAGCTGCTGGAGGACGAGCAGGAGGGCTCATGACAGGAGCTTGCATAGGTGGTGGTGGTGCTCCTCCGCCACCAGTGATTTCTACAGAAGAAGTTGTTGAAGTCACTGGAGCTGATGCAGGTTTTGGCGCACCAAAACCAAACATAGCTTGCATTTCCTGTTGAGGAGCTTCTTTTTGTATGTGACTGGCGCGAATAACTGTACTGCGTATGTCTTGTGGTGCATCACTTGCAAATGATTGTTGTAATCTAGGAGACTGAGTCAAGGAAGACCGTCTTTGACGAAGATTCTTAGTCTTCTCTTCTTGTGGGAACCATGACTCATTTTCCGCGTACGTGGGAACGACAACAGCGCTTTGAACTACTGGAGCGTCCTCTGCAAATTCCATATCATAATGGTCATCCTCCTCTTCGTCTTGATCAGATTCTGAAGCATAACTGTATAGTTTTTCTTCTTCTTTTTTACTCTGATCTTCGAGTAGTCCAAGTCTACCAATGTTAATTACTGAATTATCCTTACTCTTGTACAATCTCCGCAATAGTCGGCCGATCTTTTGGATCTTCGCTTACACAGCGAATAGCCAATGTTAACTCGACTAATGATACATCCCTCTCTTCTGCAAACTGTACAACTTCTTCTGGATTAAAGTCACTCGATTTGACATCAATAGTCTAGATGTTAGTAAAAATATGACTATAATTACTGTTTGTGTTAATAATCTCAATAAGCAAACTCCGAGAGCGAATATATCACTCTTATGTGTAAGTTCTCTTATGTCGAACACTTCTGGTGCAACGTATGATAGTTGGTCCTCATCTAACAAAAGTTAATTGTGAGTTGAAACGTTGTACCCAATAGTTGGTCCTCTTCTTCGTTCTTAAATACGTTATTCATGCCAACACCGTAGTATCCTATACGATTTCCTACAATACTCTCTAACCGCAGGTTTCCGTGAACTATGTCACCCATTCCATACAAACCCAAAACCAAACTACGGACGGTTGGCTCGCATACTCCATCAAAAATTAATCCCTGTACAACGCCATAATAAATGACCACTACTTCTTCATCTTTCATGTAAACTAGATCATATTGTACCAAGTGGTTGGGTGAGAATTGTGAAATAGCTTCTAATATTTTTTCGTTCTCTTTCTTTTGTTCATTTTCTGTATCGTCTTGTACAATATCAACTTCATGGGCAAAGATAGTAACGTGTTGGTTTGTTTGTGCGTCTTGGGCTCTGTACACGCGAATTAAGTGGTTTGACGCTCCATCATCGTTCGCAAGTAATTCTAAGTCTATGTACCGATCTCTGAACTCGTGGTATGCTCTAATGTTCTTCATGTCACAATGCTTGTTTTAGCAGTTCTTACAATAAAAAGGACTTCGTTTTGGAAGAAGCTTGGTTTGCTATTTCAGTAACACTTTGCTAGTGCATTGGGAAGTGAAATATACTAAGACTAAAGCTGTATTGTTTATGATTTTATTTTACATTGATGCATATATTTACACTTGTTCAGCAACCAAGTCAGAAGTAATGTTTCTTGATCTATCTTCTGCCAGAGCTTTGCGTAATTGTGCTATCCTAATTGCACTCACTGTCGTGACCATTGGCAAAAAGAAACCATTAATAGCAATGGCGATTATCCCTGTAATATCTGTGGCAATGGTAATCCATATGTTGAGTACTATCGCGACAATGCTAAACACTACATACGCCACTAAAAAGATTATTACTGCTTTGAATTTTGTGTCATGCGAAAAATCTTTCCCAGTTGATGAGAAGCCCAACATAAGTGTAGGCACCATCAAGAACATCGCCATGCATATATTTACCCTCTCTGGAATCCAATCATTTATATTTGATTCTGAAACTGTGTATAGAGCAAACAAAATACTTAGCGCGAATTGTAGCAGTGCGTGTATAAGCGTAGAGTATCTTAAAATTGTTTCTATCCAATACGTCCAATCGGGACCAGGTTTTCTGACATCCGCTTCAATTTGTTTTGCGAAAGCGAATTCTGGACTTGCGCCAGGAACTGCTGGATCGTAAGAGGGTGTTTCGTTAGGTTCAGGTGTTGCAGCCAACATGTTTTGCGTTTTTTTTGATATTCCTAAAAATAGAAAAAACGATGTTATGTTTCTGCACAAGTATTTTTAAACAGTTTGCTCGAAATCCTGTGCTTAGAGGCATCTCGAATCATGTCTCACCTTGCTCTCCTGCACGTATCAGCGTTGTTGCAGATAATTTGTAATCGAGGGCAAAATGCTTTTTCGCTTGTGCAGAACGCTACACACGCAGAAGACACTTGCCAGCGTTTTTAAAAGCAGTGGAAACGAGGCAGCCAAAAAAGCGTACTTTAGTGCACCGGATGCATACGGAGCATCGTTTTTAATATCTAAACAGAGCACATTTGAAGTGTCACTCGAAATATATAATGCTCTGGAACAAGAAAAACGAAACCTGGTTGTCAACAGGTCAATTTTGGGCATGTGCAAGAAATTCGGACACTACAGTGAGGGGCTAAAATTGTGGGAAAACATGTTCACTGCACACGCTGATCCTGCATGCATGGGATACGTAATAGGGTTTTGCGCTTCTTCGAATCAAAGAACACGAGCACCAACTCTTTTCGAACAAATACGACAGCATGCAGTTCAACTAAACACCTATCACTACAATCTTTTGATAAAATCGCTTAACGTGGCAACGTCTCTACGCGTACTAGACTATATGAAAAGTGTTAACTGTACACCTGACAATTTCACGTACAGCATACTTCTCACAAAATGTATTTCAAATCATGCGTTTAATGAAGCGAGCGTCATTGTACAAGAGATTCTCGAAAGTGGTGTCAAATATGATATAATTGTTGCCAACACTATGCTAACGGTATTAACCAAGAAACGTGACATGAACGCTGCTATGGAGCTCTTCTACAACATTTTAAAAACTTTAGAGCCAAACGAACGAACTTTCTCGATACTACTCTCTGGTTGTACTACAGTAAATGATAGAGGTTATGGTGACGCTATCCAAAAGTATATTACCGATCACGACATCACGTTGAACACTATTATGTCAAATGCCTTATTGAGCATGTATATCAACACAGAGCAAGTACAAGAGGCTGAAAAAGTGTTTTATGCCATAGAGAAGCCAGACAGTAGAACCTACACAACCATGCTTTCAGGGTATGCAAACTCTGGCATGACGGAGAAGGGTTTAGAGCTGTACAAGAAGACACCAAACGAATACAAAGATACAATCTTGAGAACAACACTTCTCAAACTTTACACAGGCAGCAATCAACTACAAAATGCTGTCAAAGTGTTCGATGAGTTGTTGCAAGGCAAACCTGACGATCACGTGTTTGTTACAATGCTGGCTGCATGTGCTGAGCGTCAAGAGTTGGAAATAGGAAAATATGTACACAGTAAGGTCAAAAGTAAGAAAATATTATCAAACAGTGTCAATTCTGCGCTTGTTAGTATGTATGCAAAGTGTCACTCCTTGGCAGATGCTATGACCGTTTTCAAACTTACCGACACGATTACAAGCTTTGCAGTGGCCGATTTGTTGGAAGAGTGTGCAAATGTCGAAGACGTAACGAACGGCACATTTATATTGGAGTCAATAGACATTGAAACCCAACATGTTATTGTCCAATGTGCTGCTACCAAGTACTATAGCAAGATTAAACAGACAGACAAGGCTACGTCTACTCTGCAGGCTGTTTTGAAGCAGACGCTGAACTGCTTACCGTCTGAAGAGAATACGCTAGTGGCAATTTTAACAGCATGTGCTCATGTTAGCATGCCAGTGTTTGCAAACCAAGTGTATGATCATTTAGGGAGAGAATACAGTCTCAAGGTCATGAACGTGATACTCTATATGCTGGCTAAATGTGGATTGATTGAAAAGATGGAGCAAGTGTTTCTATCGATACAAACAAACAAGAACATAGATCTCGTGACGTGGAACGTTGTTATGTCTGGGTATGGCATGAACGGCCAGGCACAAAAATCGTTGATGCTATTTCAGAACATGGTAGATCAAAACGTTATGCCAGATGCTACTACCTTCACGGCATTGCTGTCTGGTTGTGCGCATAGCCTCCTGCTGGAGAAAGCAAAGGAAATTTTCAAACTAATGCCACAGTATGGAGTACAACCAAACGTTATTCACTACAATTGCATGGTAGACGTCCTCGGTCGATGTAATAGGCTTAGCGAAGCAGAAGAGATGATCAAGAGCATTAAGCCAACGTACGAAATTTGGATATCATTCCTTGGTGGCTGTAGATTGCAGAATGATATTCCTCGAGCAGAGAAAGCGTACGCTGCAATTCAAAAACCGCGACCAAAGGACTCTGTATCCAACGTTATGCTTGCCAATATCTACTCCTCAAATGGACTACACGACAAAGCATCAATTATTTGGAATGCTATGAAGAAGAAAGGGATCAAAAAGATACCTGGAATAACTCAAGTTCAAATTGGCGACAAAATAATCAGCACGTTCGCTCGTACGATTCCAGAAGAATACAGAGATACCATTGTTAGTGAGCGAGAAAAGCTGTACAAAGAGATAGCAACAGTGTATTCTCCAAACACCAGCGTCGTAACAGATGACGTTGATGAGATTACTAAAAACATGATCTTATGCGAACATAGCGAGAAGACAGCAATAATTCTTGCACTGGCCACCACTTACAAGCCGATACACATGATCAAGAATCTAAGAATTTGTATAGATTGCCATGAGTTTACCAAAGCAGTTTCAAAAGTCAGGAATAGGGTCATAAAGATGCGCGATGCTCAACGATATCATGAATTTGAGAACGGCAGGTGTTCGTGTAATGATGTATGGTAGTTATTTGTATACGTTATAGTTGGAACTAGCTGATGTGAAACCTTGGTGTTGTAGGTTGGCAAAGTTGAATGATTAGAGAATGCAGTTTGTGGTATACAATGCCATATCATGAATCTTCCATGAATTCTTGTATCGCAATATCTTCTAACAATTCATCAGACAAGTTTGAGAATAGCAACATAAACCATTCAGATTTGAATTAATTCGCTTCTATTACCAAGACAATGTGGATCTCCAATTCTGCTTCTACGTTACGCATGAATTCAAATCATGTACCGATTAGATAGTAGTCGTTCAGAGCGAAAATCTCTCATGTTTCGTCATCATATCACTTGCCTACTGTTTTACAAAACGAGTCACTTGTTACAACTTGTCTCTTGCAAAAAAGCACACAAACTTCTTCATGTCCAACCTACAAAACATTCAAAAACCGCCACGAGCGTTAAAAACATTCTATGGCATAATGTATCTACCAGCAATTATAGGTTTTGGCGGACTGCTATGGTACACGGTATCGAGAGGAGAAATGGCAAAATGCACTAATTGCTCTGCTCGCGTTGGAATAAAACTCATAGCACATATACCAAAAGAGAAACATCGCGAATCACTTGCGAAAACGCTCAATCAAAATAATATAGCTTGCCAGAGGTGCGGTGTTACTGCTTGGATTGCTGAGTAATAATTAGGATGTATACAAGTAAAAGAATAGAGCTTGTTCGGAATCGTTCTTGCATACTCAAAAAGTGCATGCAAAAGTTGTTGATCTACCAAAACAACTTTGTAATAACACGCAACGATGAGCTCATCAAAGCAGGTCAAGGGTATAAACGATGTTAAAGTGGCCATTGTAGAGGACGAATCGAACTTGCTTCCAGTACAATGGCCGATGCACAAAACAACAATAACAAACAATGCAGGAACACCACAAGAAATGAAAGGTTTCGTTCTAGATGAGCAAGATGAAAAACGCGTCGTGCTGCCAAGTGATTCGAGCAACGCTAAATCGAAACGACTCGAACAAATTATTTCGACAGGAAGAAAACAATGGGACGCTATTAACGACAACGCTCATAGAACGATTACTATCAACCAATCTATTCCGAAAAATGTTGAACAACGACAACTATCTGGAAATATTTCAAGACGATGGTCGCGAATATCCAATTGGATCAAAGAGAAGACGCAAAGTGAACAAAATCAAAATCCAACAACTGCTGATATCACATACAGTCACATGACACAACAACAGCAACAAAAGGTCAGAAGTTTGATCATCGATTTGGGATTTGCGTTAGCAACATACGGTGTACCTGCTCCTCGGATAGAACACTTGTTAGGAATCGTTTCTACTTATTATGGAGTCAATGGAACATACTACGCGCTACCTACTGTTATTTGGTACACATTCGCGCCTGGAGATAAAGACAACTCAGATCATGCCAATGATATCATGCACTACGTACGATTAAAATCAGGTGCAATCAATTTGAACAAACAAGCTCAACTCGATCATCTTTGTCAAAGTATAGCAGATGGTGAACTCGATGACATTGACCTATCGTGTGAACGAGTACGAGAGATTGTAGAAGCGAAACAAATGTACGCTCGCATATGGGTTCCAATTATTAATACATTATTTATCGCTGCAAGTATTTGCTTTTTACTTGGTGGAACATGGGCAGAGATTCTAACAGCAGCAATAGGAGGTATACTAGTTGGAATTATAAATCACATGAGAGGAACTAGCCACTTTTTAAGCAAAGTAGGCATGGTTATCGCATCATTTGCTGTTGGAGTAGTTGCCATACTTTTAGCAGCTGGTCTGTACAGTAGAGTGCATATTAGAATCGATCCACTGACATCTGCTATCTCATCAATACTAGTGCTCGTTCCTAGTGCACAAATTGCCATGGCTATACAAGAACTAAACGCAGGAACATTTCTATCAGGAGCGATCCGCTTAGCAAGTATTCGATACGAGTTCTCGAGTTAGGATTTGGTTTGTTGATAGTAGAACAGTTGTCTGTTGGTTTGAACAACATGTTAGATCGCAAAGCAGATATGACAAGCACTATCTATCCAATTTGGGCCAAGATACTCGCTGTTCCCATACTAGCGATATGCTTCACTATCCAGTTTCGCCTTCCAAGGGAGAAAGCTGCCTATATCACTGTTTTATTCGCGAACATGATCGCTTTTGTATGTACTACATATCTCAAACGAGTGTTTGGTAACGAGGCTGCTGGATTAACTTCATCGTTCTTGGTTGGTGTCATAGCTACAGTTTATAGTTATTTTACAAGGAGACCACGACTGCTGATCATATCTTGTGCAATATTCTCATTACTACCTTGCTATCTCTCAGGAGCAGGAATGCGATCACTTTTGATGCGCGATCCTAGCGAAGCTCTGGCAAACTCACTTTCCATGATAACAGTATCCATAGCTATTGTCATGGGATTTATTGCTAGTGAGTTTGTCATACCTAGTAGACGAAGACAAGCTTCTGTCGTGAAATAAACGGCTGAGAATAGAGCGAGTTCTAAAAAAAGTAACAATCTTCACCAAACATGGTCATCAAACGCACCAAAATTTTGTTAAATATAACACATGGGCAAGCTATCAACACTATCAATTTTCGCTCTTCTCCTACTTCAATATTTATCGGCAGAAGTAGTGTTAAGAGGAGTTGCGTATGGTACACAAGTGCCGTACATTTACGTCGACAAGAATGGAACAACGCCAGATACACAATACTTTGGATTTGTGGTTGATGTTCTAAACGAACTATTATATCGCATCGGAAACACAACGTACGAGATTTACGATGCTCCTGGCGCAACATTGGGCGCTCAATTACCAAATGGAAATTGGACAGGCGCTGTAGGCGAACTAGTCGCTGGTCGTGCTGATTTTATTCTCGGTGCGCTTCCTATCACAAGCAACTTGAGTGTCGCGATCGATTTCACACGTAATTTCATCGATCAAGGTCTCATTATTATGACCTTGAAACCCACATTCCTCGGAAACTATGCACTATTTTCGTTCCTCAATCCATACACATGGGACGTATGGCTCGCGTTAATTTTAACAACACCAGTTATTGGATTGATTTTCTATTTTACAGATGCTATATCTCCTTACGGGTTCAACAAATCAGGAGGAGACAAAAAGAACGAATTGGATCTTCGTATGGCCCTACTAAACTCTATGAAGATAATCGGAAATAAGAATTTTGACAACGGAAAGGCATGGAGTACTCGTTTTGTCATTCTTGGTTGGGGATTGTTTGCATTGATTATTATTGCTGCTTACATTGCCAATTTGGCAGCCTCTCTGAACGCTCGAGTGCAACAAAACGAATTAGCAACACTAGAGGACATCCTAACTTACAAGTTTAAGTACGCTGTTGTAGCAAATTCATTAGAAGCACGCTTTATGGCAACTAACGAATTCGTTAAGGATATACAAAATTTACGTGTTGAATATCCAACATTTGCTGCTGCAGTACAAGCTGTACGATCCAAACAAGTTGATTGCATGATCGCATTTTCTCACGATTTGGAGTTCCAAGTTAATCAAAGACCATGTGATATGCAATTAGTTGGACAACAGTTCTGGACAAATGGTTTAGGTATAGCATTACCCAAAAAGTCGCCCTATTTGGCTGCATTTGACAAGACTATCCTAGCGCTACGCGAAGAAGGATTTATTGACGCTGTGTTCTACACGTGGTGGTACGAAAAAGGTTTCTGCTCTAATGCTGCTGACACTTCGCAACTTCGAGTAAGTAGACCAATGAGCATGCAAAATTTAGGTGGTGTATGGGTTATGTTATGTGTATTTTTGGGAATTGGTTTGATAAGTTTAATTCTTGAGAATCTGTACTACTTTTTGTACTATCACAAGAAACAAAAGGTTCCACAACTAAAGTATTTGCACAGATTCTTTGGTGGAAAGAAAGAAGTACCAGCAGTCGCATAATTTAAACTATTGATTTATAATTACCACTCCTCGCGAGTTCTTCACTTTGTCCAAGTTTTCTTTCACTTTCTTTTTGTCAAAATTTGAAATGTCAATAGATTGTCCTGAAATATTCCTTGACCCTTTCTGGACGACTACTTCTAGAGGATTATCAAAATCGTCTTCTACATGTTCTAGTTCATTTTGTGTTGATTTTCTGTCAAATTCTTCTGATTCTCTACTCTGTGTTGACAGTCGTTTCGTCTCACTACTTTTCGATATGCGACTAATATCTGAAAACTCGTCTTCTTTTTCCTGCTCCGCGTGTTTTTGTAGTTCATACGAGCTACTAGATGCTGGATATGAAAAGAATTTTTTCCTATTCCTCTGTCTTGTCATATTATTTGCCAAGTTCCCAAACTCTTTCTCTTCGCGTTCATATTCAAACTTTACAGCATCATGTAACAAATTTACATTATCATAAATATGATGTATGTTTCGTAGTTTTTCTGTCATCATATCTACAACGGCTGCCTTGTATCGTGATGACTCTCGATCGGACACATCTATCCTTTTGACTCGTTCTTGAAATCTAGAAAAAGTTTCATCTGCCTTTTTAACCAAGTACTGTAGTCGCGTTGGTGATGATAATGAAAATAAATCATGCCATGATATTTCATCTTTGACAGTTCTTGTATTCCTAGAAATTCCTTTTAATTTGGTATCCTTTCGATGGGATTGTGACTTGTTTGATTTTGTCTTTGGTTTCTTAGTTTGTGTTTTGTAGTTTTCTGTGAATGCATTTGCTCGTTGACTCAATTGTGGTTTTGGAGAAAATGTTCTTGGTGTTGTCGTTGATTTACCAAGCTCTTTTCTCTTCACTTTTGTACCTAGTTCTATTGATTTGCTACTCGTGTTTGTTTTCGGTCTCTGCACTGACGCACTTCTTGGTCTTTGACCTTTGAGTGACGTGTTCACGCTTTGTTCCACTTTTCTGTGTATCGTTGCACTACTCGGTCGTTTAGGCACCGTCGCATTTGCCATGTATGTTACTCTATTTTCTTGTTTTCGTGGTTTCATGACCGCCACTGCTTCATTTTCATTCTCGCTTTTTTCATTTGGATTTACTGTAGGTTCAGCGAATGGAATAGGTGATGATGTAGGTCGTGGAGAAGGAATACTCGCACCTCGTTGCCTTGGAATAGCCGTTATCGGTCTTTCTCCTTGAGCAGGTCTGTCTATGATAACGACTTGTTTTTCTACCGGTTTTACGTGTACATTAGTAGATTCTTGTGTATGCTCCACAGTATTTTGTATTGGCACCAATCTAGGATCCAAATCAAGCGCTTTTGGTGGTGCTTTTTGTCTAGTTGGTGGACGTTCAACGCGTTCTGTATTCTTCTCCGCTTGTTTGATGCTGTGTTCTGTTATCTTATCTCCAGTATTGTAGTAATGATAATGGTGATGATGGTGGTGGAAGTCGTTTGTTGTTGCTTTCGGGTCTTTTATATAAACTTGCTTTTTGACATATTTGCTTATTGGCGCCGAAGTTGATTCGAAGCTCTCAACACCATGGTTTTCTTTGTACGACTCCCCACGAACGTGTTTTTTGTTATCTTCCTCCGATTCATCGAATGTAAAGTTGTGCAGGTTTGCTTCTGCGATAAGTTTATCAACATCAATATCGTATTCTTCGTTATTCGTTATTTCCTCCTCTTCTATTACCGTGTACCGACGTTTGAACGTATTGAGAATACTTTATTGTTAGCGCATAAAATTCTAAATTACGATTCAACGGTAGCAGAGTACATCATGTCTACGTCAGAGTTTTGCATGGCTTCATGCTGCCGAGTTATTTTTTCTACCTCGTTCAAAACGATTGGTAAAGACTTTGAGTTTAACCTTGGCTCCATTCCAGTCGTAACGTCTCTATTTTCAAACAGTTGTCCAAATTGACAAACAACAAGAAAATCTCAACAGCAGTGTTCTCATGTCATTGTTTGTTAACAAGCTTTGACGTGACACTTCCAAAACAGTTCGAATATAAAGCACAAGTCATGTCGGATAGCGACAACCAAGATGACACAATGGAAGAGCAAACAGAACAAATTGAAATTATAGAACCTGTAGAAAATGAAGAGGTTAACGAAGATGAGAAAACCAAGAAAAAGAAAAAAGCACACTTCGCGCCTACACCAGTTTCTGAACGTCGCTCTCAACGTTTAGCCGATTCTAAAGACAAGGAAAAAACCACGGTGTATGCACAGTCGGTACATAAAATGTTAAAAAGTAAGAGATAGAAACCATTATTAACTCTGCGACAGGAAAAGAAAGAAGCAACAAAAAACCTAAGAAAAAAGAAAAAAAAAGTGATGACGACGAAGGTGATAGTGAGCCAGATATATCGAATGGAGGAATCTCACCCTTTACACCATCGAATTTACTCGGCTCACAAGGAGACTTCTACTTTATGATTGACTCGGATGACGAAGAAGAAGATCAACCAAAGAAGAAGAGAAGAAAAACACCAAAAAAGAGTGACGAAGACTATGGCGGTGAAATATCAGAAGATGACGAAGAAGAACAAGTCGAAGAAGGTGACGACGAGAATCAAGATGATACCAAAGATGATTCAGACACAAAGCCAAAAAAGAAAAGGGCTTCGCGTGCAAAAGGTACAAAATCCACAAAAAGAGCAGCAAAGAGTGAAGGTGGACGCAAAAAGAGAGAACCAAAAGCACCAAAAGCCAAAAAGCCACCAAAAAATTTGGCATTGTTCTTACCTGATGAAGAATTGCTCGACAAAGTCAGAAAAATCGAGTCTGACTTGTTTACATCGACATCAAAAGAAGTATTTGTTGCACCAGGTAACGCTCCTATTCGTTCAAGTTTGGAAGTGTTTAGAGCAGTACACAACAAAGACCACGATCTCTTGTCAAGAATTATTCAAGATGTTCAACATGTCCACGATCCTTTCATACAAAGAAGTGCTGATAACGAATATAATGCTCTAGATGTAGCAATTCAGAACAGTGATGTCAAAGCGGCAAAAATATTCTTCAAAGAGTTGAAAGAACCTCTTTCCAATCGTGTGTACATGAAAAGTGTACAACTAGAGACACAAGGAACTGGAAGCTACAACAAACACACATTTGGAAAAAAGATTCGTGATTTAAATCAGGCAAGAGGAAGCAAGGAAGGCAACAATGCATTTACTGTCGACAATCACACATGGTACTCTCGACACTACAGTGAACCAGACATAGAAGAAGTGTGCAGATATCCTATTTCAAATGAAATGGTTGATTTCTTACTACTCGAAGCGAATAACGCAAAAGCGACATTTGGTGGCATAGGATTTTACAGATCGGTAGAATCAGGAAATCTCAAAACTGCAGGGTACATTGCCAAATTATTGTTGAGTTACGATGGTTTTGGATTGAATCAATTGCATGTTGACGTAAGAACATTTACTTTTTATTAACAATCATTAGGCATTGAATTTTACTGGAGAACAAACTTTTGAGAAATTCAGAACAGTTTCTGCTACAAAAAAGGCGAGTGACGAAGCGTTTCAAGTAACACCAATTCACTGTGCTGCTATCAATCCTGAAACCAAATACTTGCGTGAACTTATTGATGGTTCAGGAGGCAACGGTGATCAAGTACAAGATACACGCAACAGAAAGCCTGTGCATTTTGCTGCTGTTTGCAGTACTTCTGATAACTTGAAGTATCTAATCGACGAGGCTAACGCAAGGATTGATGATGCAGACACAGAAGGTATCACTCCTTTAATGCTCGCGTGCCGATATGGAGCGGCTCACAATGTTGACCTTCTATGGCCCACTGGTGAGAATCAACTTGACGTCATCAAAAAGAAGAAAGACAAGGAGGGTTACAACTGCATGTACTACGCAGTAAGATATGGACAAGTAGAGTGTGTACGAAAATTAGTCGAAAGAGACTTCAAAAAAGTTCCCTACTTCCCAGTGAACAAGAATCGTGAAACGCCATTGATGCTCGCAGCAAAACATGGTCATACAGAGATTGTGAAATATCTAGTAGAGCGATGCGGAGCAAGATTAATCGGAAAGACTGACAAGTTCAAGAAAACAGCACTCATTCACGCAGTCAAGAATGGAAATTTCGATATTGTGAAATTGTTGATGGAAAACGGAGCATCTCCATACTTTGCGGATTCTTCAGACAATTTACCAATTCATTACGCTGTTGCGTTTGGATGGTTGGACATAACTCGATTACTCGTCGAGGGTGCCAATTGCAAATTGAACTCTTTCAATGCGTGGAGATACACTCCTCTTAATCTTGCAATCAAGAAGCATCACAACGAATTGTTGGACTATATTTTCAATAGCAAGGAAATCGATCTTAATGCTCGCGATGAGCATGGTATGACCATGTTGTTGACAACGATGAAGACCAAGTCTGAAGAAACAACTACTATGGTCAAATTCTTGATTGAGAGAGGAGCTGATGTTAACGGAACAGCAGCAGATGGCACTAATGTCATGCACATGATTGCAACAACTCCTGTTAGAGATGATGATATTCCATTAGCAGAATACTTTTTGGAAAAAGGATTTGTTCTCATTAACGCGATGAACAATGACAAAAAATCACCTTTGTATACTGCAATCGATCGAGTCAACTATCCTATGATCATGTTCTTGATTAAACACCCATCGGTGGTTCTCGAGCATGAACTTAGTGAAGAGTCGCAAATGCTTGTTGACGAAGAGAACGCAGAGGAGGTAGAAAAACCAGCAGTAGAAAACAATGACCTAGTTGACGTATTGCCAAAGAGCATGCCTAAAGCCAAAAAGCTCAAGAAAAAGAAGGCCAAGAAATACAATTCCGATGGCAACACTTCCAATGAAGACAGTGACAACGACAGTGATGAAGACGATGACGAAGATGAAGACGAGCAAGAAGAAGAACCAGTTGATGACAGTCACAGACTGAATACACTCGATGATAGAGGTGAACTAGATATTCTTCGTACTTTTGTCGAAAGAATGGAAACCATCGCTTCATACAACAAGGACAACAGTTACTACAACAGACCTAGTGACAGTGAAGAACTTCAAAGAGTAACAACCATTTTCAGGTTTTTCTTTTCACAACCTCTTGTGAAGCACTATCACGAAAACAAAATACCAAAGGACTCACTCCAAGATATTGTTCAACGCATTATTGATCGTGTTGCAGGCACACGAAAGAACATGAACGAAATGCTACAATACTTGCTAACAGAACCTGCTGTTAAAGTTTGTCTCAAGAAAGGAGGTGTAGATGTTGTCGCAATTGTCATGAAAAAGTTGGTGTCATACTCGCATCAGGATGTTAGTGCTATTACTTCGATGCTCAAGCTACTTTTAAGTCAAGAGGAGCTAAGAGCATGCAGTACGAAGAATGGAACAGATTTATTCACCATTATCGTTGTACCTGTATTATCTAATGCTCATCACGCATCAAAGATTACAGAAATTATCAACTATCTCGAAAAAGAACCATTGATGAAACTTCCAGAGATTGAACACGGAAAAGATACCATCTTACATACACTAGTTCGACGTATGGATAGAATTAACATTTTGAATCCATTCAACTCGTTGTGTAAGTTGTTCGCCGACAAGGAGAAATCAATTAGTACTGATCAAGAGCCACTTATTCAACGCATGGCCAAGACAAAGGACTTCCAAGGCAAGACGCCATGTGTATGGTCATGTTCTCGAGTCTAAACTGCAGCTCCAAGTTGAATATGACCAACTTGATTGACGATGATGCAATAGAATACAAACAAATGTGTTCTGTCAATGGAGGTGTTTCCAGTACAACAAAAAAGAGAGTTGCACACGGTGGTAGTACATACTCTACTAGCACTTCAAGTTATTCAGAGGCAACTAGTTATGACATGGATAGAGCTCTTGATTTCATTGATCACTATATTGAGACAACTAAAGACACTGTCAATCAAGCCATTGTAGAGATGGAAAAACACAAAGATACTCACATTGGTTATTCTCCAATTCACTTTGCTGTAATCAAGTCCAACGCTCAATTGATCAAATACTTGGTCGAAGAAGCTCACGCAGATATCAATGCAGCTGATCCTTTGGGACGAACTCCAATTCATTTTGCTATGAACGCGTCGAAAGACAATACAGAGTTACTTTCTATGGTCAAATATCTACTCCGAAATGGAGCAGATGTAACCAAACAAGATAACCTCAAGAGAACTCCTATGTTTTATCTATTCACGTCAACAGGATATAACAGGAACGCAAATGGACATAGAGAACCTATTGAACAACTCACAGACATGATGACAGTAGATAATGTTGACTGCACTGTCAAAGACGTGTACGGCAGAACAGCACTGCATTATTCAGCGATAATGGGTAATACTATTTGCTCCATGTACCTGATTCAACGAGGATTAGACATCAACGAAAAAGATGTTGACGGAAACACTCCTCTTGGACTATCGTTGATGGCATCACATGTTGATTTCACAGTAACATTAATCAACAAGGGAGGAGACGTCAAGAACACAGTAACTATTTTACATGACTTGCACCATGGTTTCAATCGTTTTGATGCTGATGACAAAGACAAAACAGACCCAGAAAGAGTGTCGTTTTTCCGCTTAGCGCTATCAAAGAGTTTCTTTGGCTTAGCCTATCTATTGATGGATATCGGAGTCGATTTGACATCAGCTGTAGAAGATGCTATGGTCACGTCACAATTTGGTGTATGTTTGACTTTAATAAGAAAAGCACCAAGAGAAGCCATCAAAGATATGAACAGTCAAGGTCAAAATTTGTTCCATCTTGTATGCTCTAGAGAAGACACTACTGAGTATCGCAAGTATGCACTCAATATTGCCATGTTGTTGTTTGCACGTGGAGTGGATATCAATGCCTGTGATGCAAGGAATAGAACACCTCTACACTACGCAACCGAACGAAGAAATAATGTTCTAGTTGTGTTTTTGAAAGATCATGGAGCAAACCCTAATGTTCGTGAAATTGAAACATTACGAGTACCGCTTCACTTTGTGTATGATGATTCTACACTCGTGAGCAGTCTAATTGCTACCTCGCCATCATACGGTGCGTTCAACAAGGAAAAGAATCCACATCTAAAGGTCGTTGCAGCAAATCTAGATTCCGTTGACAATTTGGGTCGTACACCACTCCATTTGGCAGCAAAAGCACTCAATAGTAGCGTTATTAGCTCACTTCGTTCTGCTGGAGCAGATCCTAATATCCAAGAGCAAAGTACACTGTATACGCCAGTACACTACACATGCTTTACTAGAATCGAAGACCATGCGTCGGCACTGCGAAGTATGTTCCGCTACAGTTACAAATCTAAACTCAACACCGATATCAAAGATAGCACAGGAAGAGCCGCAATCAACTATGCGTGTGAAAACGCAAACAAAGCATTGATAAAGATTCTAATAGATGAAGGTGCTGATCCAAACGTAGTGGAGCCAAGCACTCAAAAGACTCCATTGCACAGATTGGCAGATCAAGTAGCATCATACGAGACATTCCAAACACTTCTCGCGTCAAAGAAAAAGATTAATTGCGATGTTAAAGACGAAACAGGTCGCACGCCATTACACATTTTATTCCAGTACATGTACAAGGATCTCTTTGCAACTCACAATGTCGTCCTTCCCATACAATATATTTGTTCAGCAGGAGCAAATGTTAACGAGAAGGATAATCTCAACAAAGCACCAATTCACTACGTAACATCTCACAATATGTTTGGAGCATTCGAGCACAGTAGCATGATACGTCTACTTGGAAGATACAAGGCTGATATCAATTTGGAAGACGACGCAGGAAAAACACCATTGTACTATGCCTGCATGTTGCAAGACAAAAAAGTTGAAAATTGTTTGTTGGAACTTGGTGCAAAAGACTCGAATGATGTACGAAAAAGCGCGATGCAAGCACTAGAGGCATTTAAAACCAATGTTCTTAAACTACAAGAACCAGAAGAGATAACAAAAGAACGATCCAAATTGGATATCACTGCCGATGCAAGACAACGCAGAGAAGAACTTGAGAATCTCAGAAAAGACAAAGAAGAAGAGGAAGTTATTGATATTGATAGTGAGGCAAACATGCCAAGTGCAACAGTTGTACATTCAAAAGCTGGAGATGGAACATATAACGCACTATTGCAAAAAACATCTATCGAATATGGAGCATCAGGTTGGAACAATTTCTACAAGTTACAAATATTGGTAAATCCACTCCAACCAGAGCTATTTGTACTCTTTACTCGTTGGGGTAGAGTTGGTGATAGAGATTCACAATATCAAAGAACACCATACGCAAAAGAAGATGAAGTCATTACAGAATTCAAAAAGATTTTCAAATCAAAGACAAAGAACGACTGGAATGATCGCGAGAAGTTTGAAAAACATCCTGGCAAGTATAGTTTGGTACACTTGACCAATTCCAATGTCAGAGATATTCTTCACCCAATTGATTGGAAGAATCAACAAGAACCTAAACTAAAAGATAAGAAATTACAAAAGATTGTGAAAAAGTTCTGCGATGTTGATTTGTTGAAACGATACACACGTCAAACAACAGGTCTATCAGAATCTGGATTGGGAGAATTGCGTCGCGACGCATTGACAAAAGGATTTGATATTTTGAAAGAGATTCTCGAAAAGATTGAAGTTTTGAACAAGGGAGTAGTAGATGATTCACCAATTGAGCAGGATCAAACAATGACTGAAAATGAAGCAGTAGAATCAGCAACAACAGTCGCAGAAGTTGTTGTTCCAACTATCCGCATGCGTGAATTGAACCCAACAGAACGAAGAATACAGTTCGATGAGTTAACCGAGCTCAGTAACAAATTCTACACTTTGATTCCACATGGAGAGTTTGCTCGTTCACCAATTAGACCTATCACGGAAGAAAAAACAGTTCGTGAAAAAATGCAAATGTTAACAGACTTGATCGATCTACAAATCGCAACGAGAATTATTCTAGCAGCACAACACCGAACAAAAGAAATATCACCAGTCGACTATTGCTACTATGCGTTGAATTCACACATGATTAGAGTTGGTCAAACGGATCCTGATCTTGATATTATCAAGAGATACATCGCGTTAACAAACTCACATGCAAAATTGAAGGGCGCGTATCGTGTTGTTAGACATGAAGAAGTGGAGCGATTCAAACCCTGGGAGAAAAATTCTAACAGAATGTTGTTGTGGCATGGCTCTGCTGTATCGAACTTTTTATCTATTTTGAGTTCAGGGTTAAAGATTGCACCACCACAAGCACCTGTTTCTGGTTATATGGTATTTTTGTTGTTTCTTGATACTAACAATTACAGTTTGGAAGAGGAGTTTACTTTAGTGATGTGTTTGTGAAGAGCCAAGGCTACACTCGCTCAAATATTTCCAATGGAGAGGCTTATTTATTACTTTGTGAAGTGGCACTTGGAACGATGAGCGAGCATTATGAAGCAAAATACATGGATGTTGCACAAGAGGGAACACAATCAACAAAAGGTCTCGGCAGAACAGGACCAGATTTCAACAAGCCTTTCTATTATACTTATGATGGTGTAAAGGTTCCACTACAGGAGACAACTAGGTATGATATATTGTTATACAATCGATATCACCTAAACTACAATGAATACATTGTATACAACGAAGCACAAGTCAAAATCAAGTATTTAGTCAAAGTTAAGGTATAATTGTTCAAATAATACAGTAATTATTCTGTACAAGATAATGATACTTTTTGCACGATGAGGCCATCAAAAAACGTTAACACCCGAAGAACATTGTTGTTCAAGAGAATATTTACAAAATTTACATATATAGTATTGACGATGGTTTCAGATGGAATAGAGCACCACGGCGATAACTGATAGTAGCGTGACAATTAACGACAACGCCACTTTCACCTTGCCTGTGTGTTTACCAAAACAGCATACACAATTGTTATCTATTGTTGTGCCAAGTACGCCAGAACGCATTGGTCAATTTGTAACATTCACGGTTGAGTTTCAACATCATCAAACGTGTTTGTCACAACCAACAATGCGAAGTGTACTCACCTTTCTTATCGCAACACTCATTTATAACGCTTACGCCATTTCATTTCTCCATCCATATGGCGGTTATTCAATCATCAAACTGCCCGATAATGCAAACGGAGGACAAATTACACTATCAACTGATGAATGCCACCTAATATCTGGCTCTGGAAGCAGCGTGTATCACATGAACCTGCGCAAGTCCACTAACATTTGGGGACAAGTATTCCTAACAGCAGAACATGATTACACCTTCCCTGACCGATTTGTATCACCCAAAGGTGTGTGGATATTTGACAATAATTTGTATGTGCGCGACAACAACAGCATATATTGGTATCTCGACTGGCATACTTACAAAGAATCGCAAGCAGCAACGTGTTGACGCGATTGTACAAAAGATGGAAGACAAGAAGGCTCTTGTAGCCAAGCAACGCAGTCAAGAAATTGAAAGAGCAGAAGCAGAAGACTTCCGTATCCTCTGCCGTGTCCAAATGATGCGTGACAAGAACTGAAGTTTTACGTGTAATAAATCGTTCGGTTGTGTTTTTTGCTTTGAATACTATCTTCTTCGTCATAAAAGCTATTTTAGCGCACAAGAAGAATGAAGAATACATAATACAAGGTGGAAAACAAATAGAACATCCAACAATTGCAAAAAGATCAATTTACCATGAAACGATGACCACATACACTTATAACTTGATTGTATGACAAGTTGTCAGGTTCCACTCCATCACTAATCATTGTTTCTAGTGCAGTAATGCTTGCTTGTCCGTTTCCACCTCTGGTCAAAACTCGTAAGTAGCAGTTCCACACATCAACATCTTTGTTCTTAATTGAATTAAAGATTTCTTTTGCTCTACTATATTCACTACGATATCCATAAATTAGCATCAATACGCGTTTCTGAAACGTGTTTTGTGCGTTTTTCAAAGTAGATTCTGGCAAAGCAGCGATAAGAGACGAGCACAACTCTGGGGTCAGAGACAAGTTGCTTGATTTAAATTTCTCGTGTATCTCTTCTAGCTCTTTTGTGTCTCTTGGTGTCGTTCCTGCCACTAGAATATTATACGTCACTTGAGAAGGAGTGTGTCTCATTGCTGGTGAACAATTCCATCGCTTTTTCCATATTACCGCTTTCACAGTACAATTTGATCATGGTATTATAAAGCTCTAGATCTGGTTTGAGTCCTGTTTCTATTAACTGCGAAGGTGACAATGTCATGAACGTTATTGTTTCTGAAAATTTTCTCTGCCTTGACCATGTTGTTTGTCTCGGTAAAAAGTTTGATGGCAGTACTAGCTAGTTGTTGTCCAGAGTTATTTTGTTTCGGGCGAGGTCGTTATAAATTTGATGTCCAAGCGTGAATTCCTTATTATTAATGCATGCCGATAGGATCATTGTGTATGCCGAAATTGGTCGTTGTTTTTGAATTAACGCTTGAAACAATTCGAAAGCTCTTTTGATATTTTTTGCTTTGCAGTGAGCGGACATCATTCTTGTAATTGTTATGTCCGATGGCATGAAACCACGATTGAGCATCAAAGTATAAACACGATCAGCATCTTTTGATAGATTGGCATTTAGAAACAGTTGCATGGCATAGTCGTGCAACTTCTCATTTACTGGTGTATACGGCTGCAGTTTTTGTGTTAAGATTTAGTCATACATTTGGTTTATTTGTCACAGGATTTTGACTTAAATGGGATCTTGGTTTGGGTGACAGAGATACAGACGTACATAGGCGGGG